>JACKZZ010016048.1_pt1 | contig 20157 bp, 13 predicted proteins | sample 8027871 | NCBI WGS metagenome assembly JACKZZ01 (sample SAMN15724774, study PRJNA655200) | protist metagenome | isolation source: fluorescence activated cell sorting (FACS) single amplified genomes of... | place: USA: West Boothbay Harbor, Gulf of Maine | collected 2000-07-19
GTATTTAATAGGCGAGGACGACGTCATGTATGCGACGCCCAGTGCAGTTGTTTTCCAGAACACCCTCTCTGGTGACAAAAACTACCTGATGCCCATTGATGAAGGTGGTATCGGGGCCATTACCGTTCATCCTTCAAAGTAGGATAAGTAGTGTGAATTTTAGTATCTTTGTCTCTTTTTGCCTTACAAACTTCTCGTCAATGTTTATTCTCCCATTTGTTTTGCAGAAAAATATTTGCTGTAGGTGGGAAGGGTTACTTGCCCAAAGTATACATATACACTTACCCGGAGTTAGACATTATTAAAGTGCTGACAGGTGGGGCCGAGCGAGCGTATTCCACCATGGATTTCAGTGCCGACGGCTCCACCTTGGCCACGGTGGCCGCCTCGCCCGACTTTATGCTGACCATTTGGGACTGGGAGAAGGAAGCTATGGGGCTGCACAGCAAAGCGTTCGGCCAGGACGTGTTAGTAGTGCGGTTCTCAATGGACGACCCGCGCCGGCTGACTACGTGCGGAGCGGGGCACATTCGCTTTTGGAAGATGGCCGCCACTTTCACGGGTTTGAAGTTGCAAGGGCACATCGGAAAATTTGGCAAGATTGACTTGAGTGATATCGACTGCTTTGAGGAGTTGCCGGACGGGAAGGTGGTTAGTGGCACAGAGACGGGGTCCCTGCTACTGTGGGAGGGAAATTTCGTCAAGTGTCGCTTCACGCAAGTGGGTGGTGCTCTGTGCCATTCGGGAAGAGTGACTTACGTACGCTTGGATCGCAACGAACAGTGCCTAATCACCGCTGCCGAAGACGGCTACATTAGGTGGTGGGACTATACGGCCATCGATGCGGCTGAGGTGGATTCAGATGTTACGATGGACTTTGAACTCCTACCTGTCACCGAGTTCTTTCTGGGAGCAGGGATAGGTGTGAAAGCCGTCATCGACAGCGGGCCATTGGGGGCCAACCGTTACTTTGTCGTGTTGGACACGCAGGGGAAGATTCAGCGGGTATCTTTCAGTACCCCAGAAGATAAAAAGCTTTGTGATCGCATCCAGGACTACGAATCGCACCGCGGCGTGCTGGACAACATGGATGGGGATACTTCCAGGGCCTTCACCATCGCTGATGCCGATGGTATCTTGTTTGTAGAGGCGAACACATTTAACGAGTACCACTCGCTGCCTATCACGGGCGTGGACACCTGCCCCGTTGACAGCCTTGCAGCCACTTGTTCTTTGGATGGCTCTGTGCGGTGTCTCAATTACATTACGAAAAGAGAGCTTGCGGTTCGCCGATTTGACCAGCCCGCCACGTGCTTGAAGTGGATTCCGAAGAAGCTGGACCCGACTGGGCAGTTCATTTGCGTGGGGTTCGGCGATGGAATTGTGCGCGTGCTCGGTTTAGCTGAAGATAACGAAGAGCACTTGTCATACATACGGAGGATGGTTCTAAAGCCGCATAACAATGCGGTGGTAGACTTGGCGTTCAATGATGACTGTACCATGTTGGCCACCACGGGGCGCGACGGCATCATCTTCTTCTTCGCAGTGAAGAGCATTCCCCTGGAGAAAATGGACGATGCCACCTCGGTATGGGTGCCCCAAGGCTTTGTGAGCATCTCTCCGGCCATCCACGGTGAGGAGGGTGGGCCAACGCGTGCCAGTGTGATCTGCGAGCGCATGTCGTGGAGCCCCAGTAGCAGCACGCTGTTGGCAGTGTGTTCGGACGGTGTTATGAGAGAAATCGATGCCAAGGATATTGACCAGAAGAAGACTAAACCGGGAACCGAGCCGGACGCGGAAAAGGAGGAGGAAGAGGACGACGATGCGGTAAAGGTCTCCTCCTACGAGTGCTATCCCACCGTCAAGGAGGTGACTGTGAAGATGGTGAATGCCGCGCCCATTCGCACCAGCAAGAGCACTGCACAGCTGGGTCGCTCAGCCAGCACCGTCTCAGTGGCGCCCGAAGGAGGCGAAGGCGCTACTGCTGCTGCTGCTGCTGGTACTGCCACTACAGTGGTGGCTGCGGCCAGCGGAGAAGAAGCCGCTACGGCGGGGGGTGATGTCTCTGCTCAGTCAAGCCCTACTAGGAAAGGAAAGCAGAAGGAAGCAGAAGCCTCGACAGAGCCGCCTGTGTTGCCGGTGAAGATCACTCAGGTGTTGCACGCTACCCATAAGGGCATCGGGTCGGTCTTGGTGGGTGGAGGGGTCATGCAGCGCTCTTGCTTGCTCGAGTGCAACACGCGTGACGAGAACAAGCTAGCCAAGGAGATGTGCATTGGGCTGTACTCCGCCGATGGCAAGGATGCGGTCAAGCACCCAGTTGTCACCACCATCCGCAATTCAATGAGTAAAAAGTACGTGCTTACCGGGGCATCAGACGGGTCTGTGTCGATGCGCAGTTCGTCGTTCACTGACGCCTTTGCGCGGACGGTCACTCATAGCACCGTTGGGGTCTGTGACGGTATATCTCACGTGGCATCCAGCTTTGACGACGCCTACGTGTTAACTGCGGGCAAAGACGGCATGCTCGCCGTGCTGCGCGTGCGCAATGATATTTTCAACCTCAACGCTCCTATTCTTTCCAAGGATTTGGAGGCGGGAGTATTCGGTGCTGCGCTAGTTAAGCCTGTCCCCAAGGTTATCGAGGCGGAGCCCTCTTATTTGACGTATATCAAGGGCGACGAAGTGTCCCCTGAGGAGGCGTTATTTGCCCACCAGACCGCGCTGCAGGCCCAGATGGCGAATATTCTCTCGGAGATTCTCATGACTCCCAAGGATGAGTCCGCTGACATTGCTTCCAATGCGTACTCCATCGAAGACAACAAGCTAAAGATGGGGGAGGATTCTAAGCTGTCCGCCGCAAATGAATTCAAGGCGAAAGTGCGCAAGGAAATGCAAGCGCTGCAGGAGGACTTCTTGATGATAGTCAAAGAAAACGAGATGCTGCCCGAGGTGGCCCGTCTGTCTGCGGAGGAAATGGTAGTGGATAAGGAATACTTCGCCCTGCTTGCGGAGCAGCGCGAGGAAGCGGTAGAGGAGGCTCACAAAGAGTGCGCTTTCGAGGCGGAGAAGGCTGCCAAGCTGCGAGAGAAGGTGAACAACCGTTACCAGGGCGGCCTTCTGGTGGATGAGATGCCGCTGTACGCCTTCTCCATCAACAGTGGCGGTAGGAGGCAGTGTAAGAGCGTGGTGCGCTCTCTGCGCACTCAGGCGGCCAGCCCCAAGGTGCTCACCGTGCTGAAAGAGGTGCAGCAGATGGTGCGCGAGGCGGAGCTCAAAGAAGCACAGCACCGCTCCAATGCCATCGCGGCGAAGAAGGCACAGGACGCGTTAGTGGAGGCCAAGACACGCATGCGGGAGAAACAGGAGCTGGCGCAGCAGTTTGGTGACATAGACCTCACGGCCGAAGGGGACGTGTCCCAGACCATTGCGGCGGCCAAGACGCTCAGCGCCGCGGAGAGCAGCAGCGAGGTGATGGATGGCCGTGGCGCGGGGGTAGCTGGAGGTAAGGGTCATGGTGGTAGTTTAGAAGGAGGCGGCAGCAGCATCGAAGCGCCGCCCTCTTCATCCTCCGCTCGCCGGCTCATGAGAAAGGAGCGCAAAGAGGGCATGAAGAAGCACAATGCGCTGCGGCCCAAGGAGGATGAGGACGACCGAAGGGACGTGAGCGCCATCCTTCTTGCGGAGAAGACCATTGGCAACTACAAGCTCAAGGCCTCGGAGGAGTACGAAGTTCCTGAGGAGCAGCGCGTGAATGCTGCCAAGAAAATGCGGCAGATGGCAATGTTGGAGGACTCCATTATCACCATGCGTCTAAACTTCAACGAGAGGTTTTTCGCTCTGCGCAGTCTGAAGCAAGAGATGATCTACTCTGTGCGCAGGGACAACGCCCGCGTGCGTGAAATAGACGCGGAGCTGAAGCAGCCGGAGCTATCCGAGTCCCTGTGGGAGCCCACGTTTAATCCCGAGGAGTATTTGGATGACGACGATGAGGTCACCGCTGCTGAACTAGAGGCGTATATGAAGCAGCGTCGTGAGGGCGGCTCCTGGGCGTCCGTCGTGCCCCCTGCACATTGCATTGTCACGGGCAGTAAGACCCAAGTGGTCAAGAGCTTGAAGACGGGCAAATTCGAAGTGATTTTGAAGCCGAAGAAGAACCTGGTGGATGACAAGCTGAGCGATGAGAAGCATAACGAGCGCACACCCGCGCGCGTGGAGCCCCGCAAGTTCTACGAGATAGAGGAGTCACTCTTCCAAACCAGCCTGGCCCACAGCACCCCGGAAGAAGTGGAGCACTTCCGGGCCATGGAGACGACTGTTCCCTCCATCGTCAATTGCAAGCAGGCGCTCAAAGCTCGCATGGCGGATACTGAGCCCTCAGAGGATCAGGCGCGGCGCAACGCCGACAGGAAGATTCGCCTGCAGTTCGAGCGCACCATGATACTCCGCAATATCGAGGACCAGGTCAAGATATTCCGAGCGGCCGTAGACGACCTGCGCAAAGAGCGGTACGAAGTGATCTGCAAGTTGAAGTTAGCGGAGCTAAAGCTGCTGGTGCTGTTCCAGGAATACAAGCTGCTGCAGACTTTCGAGGCGCGGGACAGCGCGCTGCAGCAGAAGCAGGTGCGCTGCAAGGGCGAGGAATCCGAGATCGTGACACTGGCGAACGAAAACAAGGCCCGCTTGGATGGAAAGATGGAGGAGGTTCGCCACTGGGGGGACAAACTGGCTCAGATACACACCGAGTTCAAGGGTTTGATTCCGGACAACTACCCGTACGCCGAGCCGCTGGGTAAGATCTTCCGCAAGAAGGTAAAGCGCAACCAACGCGGAGTAGACGGTGAAGACATGGACGATGATGAGTATGAAGATGAAGATGAAGATGAGGATGACGACGAAGATGAGGAAGAGGAAATCGATGACATCTGTCCCCCGGGCTGCGACACAACTCTGTATGAGAAGATCCTCGAGCTACGGGAAAAACGACTGGATACCGAGGAAACGAGTGCGGAGATCCAGAAAAGCATTGAGGAGCTTAAGAAGACGGTGGTGCGACTCAAGCAGCGTGAGACCCAGATTGGCAAGGAGAGCGTACAGACAGAAATTGAGGTGCGGCAGTTCCAGCTACAGAAACAAGCATCGCTGAATCAGATCGCCATTGTTGTTCCTGTCACCACCAAGCAAATTTATATGTTTGAGACGTCGGGTAATCTCACTGGGCCGGAAGACATGACACAGGCCGCTGCAACTGCCGGAGCTCCGGTTACACCCCTAGTAGGAGAGGAAGACTCGGAGATATCTTCAGATGCGGGTAGCGGCGGGGGCAGCGGTGGCAACGGCGAGGGCGACAAGCTTACCCTTACTTCCGACATTGACATTTTCTCCCATGTGCTGTTTAGTGAAGAGAATCTAGTGCGGCTCAAACTGCGCATCAATGAGCTACATGCCGAAATTGCGCAGGCCAGGGAGGATCTCCGGCTGCTTCACAAGGAGCGAGGTGTACTGACGCGTGAAAAGGATCTCCGTTTGAAGGACATTGAGCGCTGGAGCGCACGATGCGATGACTTGCAGATGCTTAAGTTCGGCCGCATAATTGATCTGGATGAGCTAGAAGCCAACTCAGACCGCTCCAAGGAGAAAGACGCCGAAGCCATCCTGGAGAAGGAGAGCGAGCTCGCGCGCCAGCAGCACGCCAAGATTGTCCGCGAGAATGCAGCTATTGAACAGCAGTTGACTGAGGTGCGTAATATTGTTACGTGTTGCAATTTTTAGTTTCTTTAGTGCTCAAATTTCTGTTGGATATCGCGTATACATGTATACTGATTTGTTGTTTTATTATACTGGTCTTGTTGATAACCCTGTTAATTGTCCTTGCAGGTCACTAAGAAAAACACAGTCTTGCTGCGCCGCGTGGCAGAGCTCACTGAAACCAAAATGCAGATTTCCAGAGAGCTGAACAATCCGGCGCCCGTGGTCAACCAGCCCTCCAAGCTAGACGCTTTCAGAGAAAACGAGGAGCTCAACCGCATCAAGGCGTACGTGAAATTCCAGGCCAAGGAACTCGAGGCACTGCGAACGGAGTTGAATATGCTCAAACGCAAGGAGGCACCTGCACTGTTTTCTTCCACCATGCCAGAACCGCCCACTCACCTCCAGCAACAGCTGCCACCACAGAACACTGCGTCCTTCTTGCCTCCTATTCACAAAAAGTAGATGGGATGGTGACTGTGGTTGGTTGTACAGCGGGTAAGCTTAGAAACCGTGAGTGCGCGGGTGTTGAAAACACTATGTTCTATGTATAAAAATGAAGGTAGCACTGTTCCCAGTAGACCGTATGTATGTATATATAACTTTGTGGTTGTAGCTATAGTATAGTATAGTTATTTATAGTTGCACAAGGCCGACCGCTGGCCATTTAGGAAGTGTGAGGTCAGTGCCAGCATCATGTCGCCGTAAGTTATAAAAATTAACTATCTATCCATAGTACAAGTAGTAATTTTGGCACGAACTATTAAGAGCGCTACAAGAACATTTTGCTCGAGCTCTATATAGTATATATAATTGTGCTATATATAATTTATATATATATCGTTATAGTTCTCGTCATACCGACGACGCAAAAAATGGATCGTTCCTTACTGTTACTATTGGATACAACTTCAACGTTTGTTGCAAACAATATGCTTACTCGCACAATAGAAGACATATAGTACTACGATATATATATATATATATAGTACTACAATTGATAGGGAAAAATCAAAGCCCGTTCTAGCTGCTCTGCGCGTCCAAGATCCTATTCACATCCCAGGAAATACGACCCACCTAACTACCACATACACTCCTCAAGTTCATGCTTATCTACCTAAACATTGCGTCCACTACAGGCTCCAAGTATCGTACCATACCAACATGCTGTGTGCGCACCCAAAGAGAGCCATAGAACAGCCACACCGCAACACAGCCCTCACCGAGAGCCAGCAGGTGGAGTAGTATTGACACCGACTCGTGGACGGAGCCAATGGGTCGTTATTGGGAGTAGTATTGACACCGACTCGTGGACGGAGCCAATGGGTCGTTATTGGAAGGAAGCAGTGGAGTGGGTCCTTCTAGACCGCCGCAGTGGAGGCTCAACTGACACAGCAACAGACCCTGATGAGGCACTGGTGACAGCATCAGCAGTAGCAGACACTTCATTAGTGCGGCCTCTGCTGCTCGTAGTTTTGGCACCGCGACCGCTTTTGCTGCTCGTAGGGGTCCTGCGGGTACTGGTAGACGCGACGACGGGCTCCTCCTGCACTTTTCTTTTTCTGCCAGAGACGGTGCCATTGCTCCTCTTCTCTGCTGCCTGCACAGGAGCAGCCGCAGGAGCTGCTGCAGCAGTAGTGGCTGCCCGAACAGGCAGACAGTACACAGGATTCTCGGCGGTACTGGATGCGGCAGCAGTTGCGGGATCAGCACCAGCGATCGCACGGTTGCCCACATAACTGGCTCCATTGCTGCGACTATTACTGCTACTCCTACTGCCACGACTTCCAGCACCAGCACCAACACCACCACTGCTGCTGCTGCTGCTACTATTACTACTTCTACTATTACTACTTCTACTATTACTACTATTACTATTACAACCGCTGCTGCTACTATTTGGATGGCCCACAGCAGTGATAGGTGCGTTGGATTCCTCAAACATCCCTGTGTCTACATTGAACACAAGACCAGCAGCGATGGCAGCCTGCGCCGTGGGGTTATTCATGTCCAGGACGCTGCTGCTCTCAACTGTGGCGGAGGAATTGGCGTTTGACGCGGCCGCTGTTGTCGTACCTTTCTTACGGGAACGTGCGCGATTAGTCGATAATGAAGAAGAAGCAGCAGCAGCAGCGGAAGTGGCAGAACCCGTGCCGCGAGAAGCTCCCCTCTTGGCAGCGGGTCCCGCCACCGCCGCTCTGCTGGAGGCTGCAAAGCGCACCTCATCTTTCGAGCGTCGGTCTATGCAAACAGCACATGGACAACCACTCTCGTCTTCCGACAATTCTTCATCATCATCGTCGTCGTCGTCGTAAAATGAGTCACAAGAATCATAATAGTCAGAATCATCAAAATCGTCATCGTCGGAGTAACCACGCATACCCATCCCTCCACAGAAACCGCAAGTGCAGCCACGGGGAGCACTTCCCCTCATATAGGATTGAAACAAGCTCTCGCGGTTCGTACCGGGAAATCCTCTCGAATTGACAGCGTTGTCGCCATCGTCATCACCAGTAAGATCAATCACACCACTGATAAAGTGACAGCAGAAACAGTAGACATTAGCATAAGTGACCCATGTTACCAATACAATACACTGACGGGGGATATTAGATCGTAGGCGTGCACCATCGAAGGCACAGCTCACCCCTCTCCCTGGACGACATCTCTTCGTGCCGCTTAGGCAAACTTCACTTACTTGTTTCTTCTTGAAGAGTTTGCCCTGTTCAATTGATTCGATATCATCGATGCGAAGGCCGCGCCCATTAGACCGCTGCGACCGCGATTAAACATGGACTCTATAAACATCATCTGGAGAAGTTCGTTCGGATTTTCCCTCTGAATGGTTTCGCTCTGATTCTTTTTTTTTATTTTCACCTTGACAGCCTTAGGCAGTTTGGGCTTTCTCTTGGAACCTGAGACTGCCGCCGCTTCCGTTGCCGCCACAAGCGCTTTCGTGTCAATTTTTTCGATAACAGTAAAGCGTGTTTTACATAGTGGGCAACTGTTCTCTGTCCTACTCCAATTTTCAATGCATTCAAAGCAATACACGTGCGCCTGTGAAAAGTCAAATCGTTTATTAGTACGTATTGGTAGCAAGAAATACATAGGAACAGTGAGTGAAAAAGTTTCCCCTTCACACCTATATCGTCACTTACACATTTCAATTTGCCCTGTACTTCATTTACTGTTTCAAAGCAAATTATACATTCAGGCTCTGTCTGCTTTGGGTTTGTGTCACCAGACATCGCACTTCCTGCTTTTAAATATTGAAGGGTATGTTATATCGGAAGACGCTTTAACTTTCTTTGAACTTCTGTAATCTCGAATTGCTTCTCTATCTAAAAAGATGTTACGGAGATCTACACGACACCATCCATAGATATATATACATACATTACTGGTATTGTCGTCGTTTGAATTTTGAATGACATTTCGTTTTATTTTCAGGACGCGTCCTGAAAAACGAAAAGATCAAGAGAGAAAGAGAGAGAGGAGAGTGAGACCTGCAGAGGAGAGCTGAGAGAGCACGCGTGAGAGAGAGAGAGGGGGGAGAGAGGGACCTGCGCACAGATTCTCTCTGGGTACAATTGTATGCCCATGAATACGAACACCTTGAATGGCATTAATACGATTTCATTATGGTGAAATGTGGGGCCCGCGACATTAATTATTACGCAGTAGAAATAAAGCTTATTAATCTAGATAGCAGGCAAGATATATAGCAGTGAAAAAATACGACACACTCCACACATACAATTTATATATAATTGATCAACAACAGATTACTTTATATCTCTAGCGGCTTAATCCATAAATGACTTGGAATCCGATCACGATTTCGAGTGGCCATTCTTGCTGGGGTCGTCTCCATGAAAACTGGTCTGGGACTTGGACACATCTCCTTTGCTCTGTTCAGCCACGGATGCATTGGCATTGAGATTGTTGGAACTGCTGCCCCCTGGACGTGTTTTCGTAGCGGGAGTGCTGCTGCCGCCAAACGCAACATAATCGGACGAAGAGGAGGTGAAATCTCGAATTATCTCTTCGTAATCAATCATGAACATCGCTATTTCATCCAGCTTGGACTTTGTGCGATAAGTCTTCTCCGTGGCGGTCATGGGCTTCTCTGCAGTGCGCTCCACGTGCGGCTTGTTGTGGCGCACTCGGAAGGATTCTTCGCACCGCTCAAGGATATTGGAAACACTGGATATTACCTGGCCCAACTCCAAACTCTTCTCAGAGGCGTCTAGTGTAGATTTGTCCAGCTCGGCCTGCACGCGCATGGTTTTCGTCTTACGCTGCTCGAAGGTCAGCTGCATTTCCGCTATAGCGTTACTATCTCCCAGCACTTGATTCTCCTTTTGCTTTCTATACTGGATGTATTGCTGTTGGATGGAGTCATTCTCAGCTTCATCCACATGGTGTTTTTCGGTCAGGTCGATATTGGCCTTATTAAGTGTTTTGTGTCTATTCAGGATATCTGCGATCTCGGGGAAGAATTTTGACATTGTTTGGACCACGCTCTCTAAATAGTCCTGATACTTGAGATTTTTTTCAACTTCCTCCTTGAGCATGCTCTCTTCCTTCAGTTTATTTTTTAACTGTGCTTCCAGCTTAACTATTTCGTTCTCCTTGAGCTCCCGCTGTTTTCTCTCTTCGGTGAACCTTTTCATGGCACGATTTCGCTTCGACTCATTTTCTTGCAAAAACTTATTAAACTTAATCAAAGACTCCTGGAGCTCGAGATCCTTTCGACGCAAGCCATCCTCTCTTCTACGAAAAGCATCTTCCCGACGAGAGAATTCTTCTTTTTGGGAATTCAAGGCTTCCTGCACCTCAAACATCTGTCTCCGTTTCTCCAACAATCTAGTAGCAGGAGAAACATGGTCAAACATCAGCGTTTGAGGCAAACTATTTGAACCCCTGCCTCCATATTGCTCCAATAATTTTTCTTCTATGTTATTATGGCTCATCGTTGCCGATCAGTGCTTTATAACAGTAACGGCTGATGGAGTAACTAGCGCTCGCTCCTTTCTGGAGCAAATCTGGCAATTTCTATCAAGTCAGCTGCAAGTCAGCGGCCCTTGTGATTCAAAAGGAGAAGCTTTACGTTATATAAAAGTAAGGTTTTGGCTTACTGGATGTAGTTAAGACATCTTGCCACCTCTATAAATCGCATCGCCTCACTTTTTCTCAGTCTCATTCTTCATTTTTCTGTCCACAAAAAACAAAAAACAAAAAACAAACCCACAAAAAAATTCTCGAGAGATGAAAAATCACAAAAAACGAAACCGTCATGTCATCTGTCCGTTGAAAATACTGTGTGTGTGTGTGTAGAAAATAGAAAACATGTCGTTGGCGCGTGTTTGCGACCTTCAACTACCTTTGAACTGCAAGGTACAAGAGCCCCGTGGGTAAATAAGTCTGTGCAGACTGCACACTGAAGGTTGTTAGTTCGCTGATGTGGCCATGACCTCTAATGATCGCATCAGAAGTTTAACTGATCAATTCCGGATTGCGCTGATCGAGAGTTCAACATCCGAGACAGCGCTTAAGCAGAAGCTGCAGGATCACACATCACTCTTTTTCTCTTTAACTGGCATGGAGAATGATACAATTTTAGACATCGACCTCGTTGGCAACATGAATAGCTTTAATAGCAACAGCAGTATGCGTTATGGAGGCTGTGTCGAGTCTCCGAGCATGTGTGAGCCGAAGGAGCGGTGGATATCTCAGGCGTCGACTCGCTGGTGCTACTACCCTCACTACAAGCCTGCTAAAAACCCGTCTTTTCATCGATTGTCCCGCATTTATGCGGAGAATGTTCCGTTTAGTGGGGTTGCGAATAATATATAGTCTATGTATATATCTTCACAGTTAGACAAGTATGTATTCAGCGGTTTATAGTCTCTGACACACTGTTATATTGTGTGCGAATGTAATCAAAAATATGTATATGCATACAAGTTTAATACCATAAACATGTATGCTTATCATTTATTAGTCAAAGCTGAACATGCGCTACGATATAATTTAATACAAGAACAGTACCGTACATAATGCATATCACTCAGATGAGGCGTTCCTTCTGCTACATCTTATTGGTGTTATACGTATAAAATACGTAAGCCGCCAACTCTTTTCTCTGTGTTGTGACCATGTTGCGCACTGGCGACATGTCCATTAGGCGATGGTCCATCTCGCGCACTAGAGCGGGATCAAATTTATTCGCTGTCAGGTGCGAGTCAGCTCTGCGCTGCTGCTCTGTCTGGCGCCCCACATCGGCACTGCTCGAGATGCGCTCTACCAGTGGACCTTGCGCAGCCTCATTGATGCCATACACCGTGAGAACCTGTCGCAAAGTGTCGATGAAATTGTTTTTGAACGATTCCATGTGAATGGGAGCGCAGCCCAGCACAAGGTTCATCATTAAATACTTGTGTGATTGTACTAAATACGCCTGACCAAGCTGCTGCCAAAACAAATCGAGGGAGTCCTGAAGTGTGATGGAGCTATTGGATAGAGCTTGCATTAGTCCACTTTCGAAGCGGAACCAGTGCTCTCCACCTGATCGCGCATATGTATATAGACTGCGTAGGCGTGACAGAGGGTCCCTAAGAAGCGTCACACACCTCACTTTGGGTCCAACCATACCTGTATTATTTTGCACTGATGCTGTTCTCGATGAAGCAAGCCCCCTACCACCGTCATCTCCTTGATCAGTAGCTGCTGTCACTGTCGCTGTATCTCCAAAGGGCATAACAGATAAGTGCTGCTCAGGAGCTACGCTATACATATGATAACCCATACGGCCCTTTACGTAGTCGGGCCATGTCCGCATATTTACAATGGCATGCAGAAGTTGTCCATCGTATACTGGCAACTCCTCCACGGGGCCGGGGATACCTGGGCTAGACCGCTCTCCGCTAGCCACACACAGCCCGCAGGCAGAACCAATTTCTGCAGCGAGAAGCGCAGACAATACTGCACCACCTTTGGCAGCTGAGGCTAACACGAGCATGTCTCCGCCATCATTACCCATGAGCTGCCTTCCATCACCAGCATCATCTGCCCAGCAGTTCAGGCGACTGCTCATTGTAGCGTTGAGTATGTAAGCAGGTACGCGATGGGGAATAATGCAGGTTCGCGTCTGCAAGTACGCGGTACCCAGTGATTGCATGTACTGGCCGGGGATATAGGGCATTAAATACAGCATGGCATGTTTATCATCCATCGCTGCCAAATGTGGGTACATTAGCACACCCATTAGTGCCCACATACACAGCGTAAAAACGGAGAGACCATCCTGCCCCTTCGGAACTATCGGCCAGCTGTCGACTTTAACGAGACGACTGTCCAAACGCGAAAAGCTTCCTAATCCAAGCATAAGTGCGGGCCATTCCGTACAAAGGGTGACGACGAGCGATGTCAGGTCTGAATATCCGCGCATACCAAAAACAAACAACGCCAGGTGGTGGCAGCACCCAACACCAAAACCAGATATAAATATTGGCAGTATGTCGCAAATCCATGTGAGCTTGCTTCCGATGCGCAGAAACAACAAGAAAGCTGCACCCATCGCTAAGTAAGTTAGTTTGGAGGATGCACGAGTGAGGATCAACGTACGGTCGTCAAACCCAACGTACGATGAAAAGTAAGGAGCAGACCAGAACAAAAATGGCATGGAGAGTAAGTTAAATAATAGCAACGGTTGCGTCATAATTTGAACAACTGATGCCCGTAAACCACTGCGAAACGTAGTGCGTACAGCTTCTTCCACGTCAAGTGCCCAGAGAATTAGGCCAAACCCAGCGTAGTCAAACCAGAGGAAAAACAGAAAGGCACCCACTGCGCCCAAGGACTCTCCGGAATTGTCGGCCATCTCTAAAGTTCTAGTTCCTGTCGTCATATAGCTCAGAGTATAATCCATCACAAATGCAAACAAACCAAACGCATGCGCAACTGCAAAGTGTTTCTTTCTTCCACCAAACCAAAGAACCAATGCTTGCAATGTGCAGAAGACGACATGGTAGTACGCATAATTTAAGGTGAGTTTACAAAATTCTCTTTCCAAAGGGTTCAATTCCTCCATCAATGCACTACGCCTGCACTAAATTTCACACCGGCTGCTCCACTGGAACACGCAGGTCACTCTTATGAGAGGTTCGTTAATACGAACCTCTGCTCTAAATCACTTTCATGTGTGGAGATGTCAGGAGACGAAAGTTTCCATGTATATATTCCCTTTTTGGCGCCAGAAGATGGAGCAGAGATGAGATGAGATGTGATTATAATAAATTTCGAATTTCGTCTCTCCCCGAGATTATGTCCCCGCAGATCACAAAAATATATCACCATAAAGTAGTATACATTATAAGTTTACAATGTTCAAGAGAAGTTGACAATGCTTTTTCTGACACGTAGTATATGCTGAAGAGTAATAATGGAAGCATTCTGTCTGCGGCGGACATTGGCGTTGAGATCGACGTTGCATCTGCTGTTGCTGTGCTATTGCTTCACAGAGTTGGTTCACTCCAGTGCCACGAAGGTGAAGAAGCAGTCATCGACGGATAATCCTAACGTAAGAAATAATTTGGTTCTTGTAGGTGGCCAGAAAGTGACAGTGAGCGACCCAAATGCAGCCAAGCGAGTCAAATTGTGGGTTAATGAAATCAACCGCAACGGGGGCACCGTTGACTTTTTTCAAGCTGTGAGCCGAGAAAAGGAAGTTGTTGATAATATTAATAGTGGTCTATGGGCGCCGGACACTTATCACGAGTATCAGCGCATTGTGGCTGTTTCTGGAAACTGCGATTCGGCGCGCCTCTTATTTTCTTACGGTGTGGAACAGACTCTTCGGGTAGAGATGGGCAGATCAACCTTGCTGGGACAAGTATTTATGGCATTGCAGAATGGGTGCGAAGCGCGCAAATTCTTTGACTTGATAGAGGAAATGGATATGCCTTTAGGTATCACCGCTGAAGATGGGACAACCCTGCTGATGGCTGCAGCATTCTTCGGCTGCGAGCGCATAACAGAGCGGCTCCTGCTTCTTCACGCCGATGACCTCCCCCGCGGCCAGGGGTATGTAGATACAAAGGGCACTCACGGTCTCAATGCGCTGATGGTAGCCGCAGCCGCTGGCCAGCCCCTGATAGTGGATATGCTCATCACTTTAGGTAAGTGTGACTTGAATGCCAAGCACGCTTTCGCGGGTTCTACTGCGCTGCACATGGCTGCCGAGCTCGGCCACGCCCAGGTCGTGCGGGCACTGTGTTCTTACGTCGGTTTTGATGTACTGGCCGTTACTGCTTCCGGAAGTAATGCTTTGCACGTGGCTGGCTCTACGGGTGGCTCCAGCGCTGTAGTTAAAGCTCTGACTGATGCTCGTGTGGTAGGTGCTTCAGCAAGCGATTCTACCGCCCGAAAGGGATCAGGCTCTGGGAGTAGCCTTGCTGGTACTAATAGCGATATCAAAGGTGGCTGTGGTATCAATACAGAGCTTCTTATGAATGGTGACACCACTGCTTTGTACATGGCTGCACAGAGTGGATTTGTAGACACCACCTCAGCCCTGCTCGCAGCTGGAGCGAACCCACTGTTTGCCATGCCTACCGCCCGTTACACTGGAGAGTATGCTGTGGCGAGGACGGATGCGGGAAGTAGAGCCACTAGTGGTGCTTTTCCAATTAACCAGGAACTAGGCAACGGCGGCCAGGCCATCCATGCTGCTGCGGAGAATGGCCACTCAGACGTAGTTGATGTGCTGGTCAGGGGCGGGGCCAACGCCTCTTCGCAGACCATCGGCGCCTCCCCGCTGCACATGGCTGTACAGTACGCTCGAGTGGACGTTGTGCGAGTGCTGCTGGCTCACCGAGTGAGTGTGTTGGACCGAGCAGAGACGGATGGCGGCACAGCGCTTTATTATGCCGCTGGTCTGCGTCCGCAGCAGCGCTCTAGCGGAACTAGTGATGCGGAGATCATCCTCAATATGCTTGTAGAAGCCGGTGCAGCAGTGGTAGGGTCTCAGCACAATTCTGGAGGGACACCACTGCTTTATGCAGTGTTGACAGCGACGAGAGGCGCTAAAGGTAGTGATATTGCAACTGATAACCACTGGCCGCTGATCGCCGCGCTGCTTAGCAATGGTGCTGATATCGACGAGGCTGTGCCAGATATTCACAGGGAGCAGTGGAAGCAGTCAGTGAACACTGCCAACCCTGTGACGGGAGTCTACACCACGGCGCTGCACGTGGCGATAGAAGCGGGAAATGCGCCTCTGGTGCGGTTCCTGCTGTCGCCTGCGGTGGGAGCGCGGGTTGCCTTAGTTAGCAGTGAGGACTCGTGGAACGGGCGTCTGGGCCGGTGCAGTGACGGTAGCAGCGGGAATAGCAGTCACAGCACAGAAACTGCGCAACAATCAGATAGTAATACTTGTTCCTCAATGGTTCACTATGTTCCTCCGACCTTGCATTTGGCCGTCGTTAGTGGCAATTTTGGAATTATAAAGGAAATAATACAGAATTTGCGCGTGATCGGTGCTGTCCCGCAGCAAGGTGGTAATGCGAATATCATTGATGCGGGTTATAATCGTGATAGCGGTGCTGCTAGTGCTCTCGAGACTGAGCTAGTTGCTGTGGATTTCTCTTGTTACGGATGTCACGGTACTGGCGCCCTACTTCGGCTGCTTAGCCCGCAAAATTCTCTCCACGAGGCAGTCCATGGACAGACGGTCATACATAAAGCCTGTGTCCTCGCTGCTGCAGGTGGTGGCGGTGCGCAAGATGCACTCAAAATTGTAAAAGCCTTGCTCAAACTGCCTCTTACGTCAGTGACACCGCTGATCTTGCAACGTGAGGTGGTGAAGTTTCCATTTCTGGAAGGCCCGTCTTCAGTATTTCCCGTCGGGCGAGCTGACGAAAGGGAGAGAGCGACGGCTAAGTTAAGAGAGGAGCTGGTGACAGTGTTCATGTCCGCTGTCGCCAATGGGTGCGGCATAAGGGATTGGATTGAGAGCGGCTGCGGGCGAACGGCGCTGCATATGGCCGTTCAAAGTGCATCAGGGGCGGTCGCTCAGCAGCCCGCTGGCCGCAGAAACAGGGGCGGAATCAGTGCGAAACAGAAGAGTGTAGCAGCTGATGTCGTTGCTTCCTTGATGAAAGCGGGGGCAGAGCTGGATTCGGTTGCGGTTGTAACAGGGCCATCTGTTCAACGCGACCAGGAGTTCTCGCTAGCACGCGGTGCCAGGGTTCCGTCTTTTAAATTGCAATTGGCAACTCCCCTGATGCTTGCAATCGACATAGGCGACGCAAGTGTCGTAGAAATGCTTCTGTTCGGTCACCAGCACCATCAGCCGCAACAGCAACCAACTACGCATAATGATAATGGTATCTCCACTGAGGATAGCCAAGACGACTCGCCCGGTTCAGCTTCGGGAGGAGTGAGAAGGGGAGCAGACCCCAACAGGGGACTAGTGGGCCGGGCGTTGACATCCATGTGTACGAGTGATTGTGCATCGGTCACCTCGCCAGCGTCCGGGACCGCAGAACCATTAGTAGTGGCCAAATTGAATGCCGTTCAGAGTCTTATTTTGGACCATATCGGAACAATTCCAAGAAATCAAACGGGCAATGTAACGTGGGAAGGACATGTCTTGGAAAAGGAAGAGGAGAAGGTGATTGCGGCAGCTATAGAGGTCATGTCAAGACCTTCGACCACTGCAGTAGGGGGTCTGTATCAAGCCCCACTGCTGCTGGCAGTAGTGCGTGCAGGGGCATCAACAACCGGGCAAGCACCTGACACTGGTGCTAGCAGTAATGGTAACACTAGAGATAGAGCGAAAATCGTAGACTTACTGCTCCAGGCAGGGGCTAGGTGCGACATTGTGGTAGCCACGCAGCAGCAGCAGCAGCAGCAGCAGCAGCAGCAGCAGATATTCGGCGATACGTTGATGGATTTGGCACGCAATCGCAGGGATTACGATACTATGCAAGTGCTCTCAAAATACGAAAGATGTAACCCTGAGGTTATATTGCAGCTACAAGAGAAACAGTAAGAACGTGAGTAGAGAATTGGAGAGCGAAAGTAATGTACTACTCTGTGTCTGCGCCGGTTGTAGTCGCTACGTTTTAACGCCGTTACTGTTTACGTGTACTATTACTAGTTAATTTATTATTTTATAAGCAGCATGTCTCCACTCTGTAATTGTAAGAAATACGCGTAATCTGGCTTTTAGCATCTCCACACAGGAGCTGTGAAAATGGTGCTGCATTTTTTGTGGTGATTGAGACAGAGTGACAGGAGCTACTTATTATCCTGAGCATGTCAGATATTTTTGAAGGCGTGAGAGGGTGTGGCTGCATAAACGTCGCAATTGAAGTGACTTTTACGCACTGGCGAGTACTCAACGATATAAAACCACAGAGCAATCCAATCCCCCACACATACAACAACATTTCGCACACACCGCACACACCATCAAGAGAAGAGAGAGAGAGAGGAGAGAGAGAGAGCAGAGCAGAGAAAAACAAAAAACAGAAGGTTGCACTTACTCTGTGGGAACGCTAATTTCCATTAAAATTCAACAAGTAGAAAAGCTCACTGCTCGCAATAGTGATACAATCATGGCGTCAGTAAGAGTGACCCCATCACTCTCGAAATTCATCCATGAAGCGGTCGAATTCACCTCGAATAGTGAGCTCATTACAGATAGCAAGCGGTTGTCTCTTTTGAAGGAACTCGACAACGGCAGCATCAGCATTCCAAACATCCAGTTATTATCGAAATGCAAAAGGAATGACTCGAGTTCTCCAGATATGAAATATTTGTTGGCGGGGTCGCAGTTGCAGTTTCATAAATCAGGACCTAAAGGCAGCGGTACTAGCTCAAGTACTGACGCGTATAGGAACGTAGAGGTTAGTCCTCTTTAAGTCAAGCGCTATCTCACAAGATGTGTATATGTACTGATTGTGGTTTTGTGCATTGTATTTTATTGGGTTAACCATTGTATGCGCATTCTCAAGCAGTCGTCAAGTAATGGGCCCAATGAAAACGCTGCGCGCGACGAACGGCACAAACGCCTACTGTTACTACAGGAGCAGCGGCAATACAATATGATGGTCCATGGGACAGAACAGTAAGTTCAAGTAAACAGCGTGGTGTATTTGTATGCCGCTACTTCCCCGTAGTGCGTTGTGAATCTCATATTACTTTTTTGTGTGTTGTAGCAACCCGGAAACCGAGGTGGCGAACAGCATAGGTCAGCAGTTCAACTCGGCTCGCAACCAGGCCTCCATTGTTCTTAATACGATCGTAGCTATATTCAGTTCATTTGGAATTGTCTATTACATCAGCAGCCAATTAGGTCATGAAACTGCACAGGTTGGTTGTTTCACCCGCTCATACACTATTGTAATTAGTTCAGTCGAGAATTATTAATGTACTATTTTAACATTTTACCACCGCGTTAGAGCATGGTTCATGGTACATTTGGTGCGATTGCAATGATGGTATTGGAAATGGTGCTGTTTATATCGAGAGCGATGCGAATCGAAGGCACATACGAGAACAAGAAGAACGGGACGGCCATAGCCACTAGAAGTAGTATTTGTAGTAGTAACAGCCCACGCCCTGGGCTCAACCATCTCGGTACAGGCCTTTTAGCAGGAAAGCCCCATGATAAGGGAGGTTCCAGCATGGCTGCTCCTGTTCCTACTTATCACACTGCCCCTGTTGGTGGTGCGTGGCGTGGTAGTAACAGCAGTGGTGATTACATGGGTCACGCTAAAGAGGACTAGTTGTACTCCTTTGTGATAGGCAGACGTTGTTACGATTTTATTATATTAGACTACAGTATAGTACTACATTTTAAACAAAATATTGCAAATTTCACGAATTCGTTGCAGAATTGGAATCTTCGTCAGCCAGCAACCGCTCCAGTTCATCGTCTATAGATCCTGCTTTTTTATTCAAGGTTTCTTCAAGAGACAGAATTCGAGAACGAACTTGATCGTACTCGTCCGATAACGCCATTATTTCTGCAATCTGTTCATCCATTGAGTGATTTATGCCGACTAAGTTATCTATCATACTCGAGGTGGCAGCTACATGTTTTAAAATGGAGGCGGAGTGAGTCGCAGCCTCTTCCCGATCAGAGCATCCCTGTTGTTTTCCTGCTTCGACAATGGCTGTGAGCAGGCTCGCCACACTATTCTGGACATCATTGACAGTGTTTCTAACAGTGGCACTGTTGGAGGTTACAGCAGTGTTTCCATTGTTTTCCATTGTGCTTGTTTCTTGAAATAGAAACCAAATTAAATTACGCTTAGCAATCACACGGTCACTGCGCTTACGAGTAGACAAGTCCTGTGGTGGTTTTCAGCCAGTGGTAGCGTTCTTCTGTCGATT
>JACKZZ010001966.1_pt1 | contig 20154 bp, 20 predicted proteins | sample 8027871 | NCBI WGS metagenome assembly JACKZZ01 (sample SAMN15724774, study PRJNA655200) | protist metagenome | isolation source: fluorescence activated cell sorting (FACS) single amplified genomes of... | place: USA: West Boothbay Harbor, Gulf of Maine | collected 2000-07-19
ATCTTTGTAATAATCAGATATTTTTATAATTTTTTTTTTTGAGTCCATTTAACAAATGAAAGGTTTTTTTTTTAGCTAAACCTTTTATTTTTTTAGTATTCCTAAACTTTTCAAATCACTTAAAATATCATTAAAATTATTATCTTTTTCTAAAACCTTTTTTTCATGTTTATTCTGTTGTTCTTTTAATTGATTATATTCTTTAAAATCATTTGGATTTGAAGATGGTATTATATTCTTAGAGGGCTTAAGGTCAAATTCTTGTTTTTCACGTTCTTGTAATTTTTTTTGTATTAATTTATCCATCTCATTAGTTGGTTGATCTACTTTAACAATATCTTTATTTATTTTTTCTTTGTCTTGAAATTCATTTTTATATTCGAATTTTACATTATTACGTTCATTTACAACCTTTGAATAATTTAAAGCGATATCTGGGTTATACTTTTTATTTTTTAAAAAAACATTATTATTCATTATTTATATTAAATAGAAAGAAATTAATTAAACTTTTAACGAGTTTTTATTCAAACATTTTTTTATATTTTAATTTAATATAAATTATGAATATTTATTCTTGTATTGATAATAAAAATATAAATAAAATTTTTGTTTTATTTTACTCATGTTATTTAAATTGTTCCAATAAAAATGAAATTAAATTTTTTTTATTAATTGAAAAAGAACAGGATGATATTAAAATTCCATCATTTTTAGAAAATAAAATTTTTATTAAATCATTACAATCGTTGAACTTAAAAAAATGGAAAACTATCATTTCTCAATTTCAAAAACACTTTTATATTCAAGGTCATAAATGTAATAATATAATGAACTTTGCTAGATTCTTTATTTTTAAAGCTTTTCCTGAAATTGATAGAGTAGTTTATTTAGATTGGGATATGATAGTCCATAAAGATATTTTTTTATTAAAAGATGTATATAGTTCTAAAAAATTAGTTGCTGCTCGATCTCAAAATGTTTCTTTTTCTACTATTTGTGGAAATATTGCAAATTTAGATAAAACTAACTTCCAAATACTTAATGCAAAAAAAATTATTGACTCTTCAATATTTAAAATTGATTATAATAAAATAAAAAAGAATATAATTTCTAAATATGATAATCTTATTTATAAAGTTACTAATATCAAAAATGCATCAAAAAATGAATCATTTAATGCTGGATTCTATATTGTATCAAAAGAAACATTTGATGAAAATAAATTATTTACTATGATTCTAAAACTTGTAGAAATACAAAAAGAAGAAAAGGTTTTTAGATTTGGAACACAAATTATTATGAATTTATTATCAATTAATGATTTAATTTTAGTTGACTCTAAGTGGAATAATATACCTGATATTAATAACTTTATTAGTCATTGGAATGGATTTTCTAGTAAACCATGGGAGTCTAAAGATAAAATATGGACTCATTATTATGATTCATTAAAGAGTTTAGATAATTAAATAAAATTTAACTATTTATTTAATTAATGAATATATTTTCCTGTATAGACAATAAAAATGTTGATAAAATTTTTGTTCTATTTTATTCTTGCTTTTTAAACTGTTCTCAAAAAGAAAATTTAAAATTTTATCTTTTAGTTGAAAAACCGTATCAAGGTAATATTCCTGCTATTTTTAAAAATAATTTAACTATTAGACATATTGATGAAGCCTTTATAATTAATCATAATTGGGAAATTTTAATAGAAGAATTTAGTAATCACTTTTTTATTCAGGGTGCAAAATGTAATAATATTATGAATTTTTCTAGATTCTTCTTCTTTCAGACTTTTCCGGAGGTTGATAGAGCAATCTATCTAGACTGGGATATGATTGTAAGTGATGATATTTTTAAATTAATAAATGAATATAATACAGACCAATTAATAGTAGCTTCTTCTTTAAAATCATCTTTTGATACTATTTGTGGAAATATTGCTAATCTCAATCCAACCGACTTTAATATTGTCTCTAATGAAAATTATTATAACCCAGTAGTTTTTAAATTTAATTCTAGTATAAGACGTAAGAATATTTTTAAAAAATATAATCAATTAATTTTTAATATTACTGGTCATAAAAATGCAGCAAATAATAAATCCTTTAATGCAGGATTTTATATTGTATCTAAAAGTATTTTTGACCTTGATAAAATAAAAGAAATTATTGAAAAACTATTAATTCAACAAAAAAAAGAGAAAGTATTCAGATTCGGCACTCAAGTAATTATGAACTTATTAGCTATTGATAATATAAATTTTGTTGATAAAAAATGGAATAATATACCTGGTTACAAAAATTATATTACGCATTGGAATGGAACAAAAATTCCTAAACCTTGGGATTCAAAAGATCCTTTATGGATAAACTATTTTAATCTGTTTCAAAATTCAGCTAAAGAAATGACCTAATATATTATATTATGAGTCTTTACCAAATATTAGAATTAGAATCATCAGCTAGCATTAATGATATTAAAAAAAATTATCGTAGACTTGCAAAAAAATATCATCCAGATAAAAATAAAGATAGAGAGTCTATTTTAAAATTTCAAAAAATAAATTCTGCTTATGAAATTCTATCAAATGATAAAAGTAGAAAAGAATATTTAATGCTTAATACTGATAATAAATCTTTATTCCAGGAATTTTTAGAAAAAATATTTGCTAATAAATTAAAATCAGAAAATTTAGAAGCTTTTGGTATTAATTTAAATAAAGATGATTATACCTATTTGGAAAATAATTTATATCAGGTAATTAACAGTTTAAACTTGAAAGAAATTATGAAGTTTTTTAAATCCGGAGAATTCCCAAGAAAAGACTTTGATTTCAATAGTATTTGTTCTGATTCTGACGTAAACTCATGGGGAGTAGAAGACCCTTTTTATTTTTATGATTTACCATATGAAGTTCAAAAACATAATTCTGCTTCTTTAAGAATTTCATTAAATGTAACATTAGATGAAGTATTAACAAATAGTAAAAAAACTATTACATTAAAAAGACAAGTTGAAAATAAATTTTTAAATACCAGTTTTGAATTCTATATAAAATCACCATGGATATTTTTTAGTGGTGGAGGTGATAGTAATCATGATGAAATTGGCGACTTAATAGTAAAATTAAATTTACCAGATAACTTTGAATGGCATGAAGATTTGATAATTTATCAGCAAAATATATCTCTTTTTGAATATGTTTATGGAGTTAATATTAATTTACAAATTGGTGATAAAAAAATAGAGTATCAAAATTGGGTTCCTTCTAGAGAAGGTAACGTAATATTTATTAATGATGTTCTAAAAGATTATGATAAAAACTTTTCTATTAAATTTTTATTAAATTATCAAGATAATGAAAATAAAAAAACGTTACTCAAAAGTTATTTTAATTAAACCTCTACATTAAGTTCTTTTTCTTCTTTGTAAAAAGATGCAATAAATGGTTGTTGTCCTGCAAATGGAATTGTAAGACCATTCGGTTTACCTAATTTCTTTGCACTCTTCTTATCAAGAATTACATCCTGGCCCTTTTTTAGACCAAGTTGTTTAAATTTTTCGCTCATAAGATGAAAAACAGATGGTCTGTTTAACATTGATTCCTCTTCAATTTCTAAAAATTCTCTTAGTTTCTTCGGAACAGGTTTTTTAGAATTAAATCCTCCTGTATTCTCTCCATTACGTTTTCTCTTTTCCTTCGAAGCCTTCTTTACTTCGTTATTATGAAGCTTTCTTAGTTTCTTAAAAATTACTTCTTGGTCTTTCTTATTTGTCTTGACTAAATTACTAAATTCTTTCATTTTTTGGTCAAAAATCTTCTGATGATCTTTTATAAAATTTGCTCTATCATTTCTCGTTTTTACTTCACTTTCTTTCAGTTTAACAAGTTTGTCAAAATCATCGTTAAAAGTAAATACCTGTTTAATACCATCTGTTTGCTCTTCTACTGGTTCTTCATCTACTGTATCATCTTCTACTGGTTCCTCTAAATTTTGCTGTTCAATTTCTTCTTCAGGGCTAATTGAGTCATCATCAAGCTTTTCCACTTTTTTAGCTTCAGATTTAGACTTTTTCTCCTTTTTAGACTTAGATTTAGGCATTACATAACAGTTATTGATGCTATTAAGTGCAAATATCAATTTTTATTTGGCTATTATTTTTGCGAAGCAAATGCTATCATTTCGTTAGAAAAAGTGACTAAGTGCATTAATTTTGCAAAGCAAATAAAATGTTGCGAAGCAAATAATTTCATTTTTGCAAAAATAAAAAGAACTTTACTTCGTAATGCGTTCCCAAAATCAATTTTTGCAAAAATAAAAAGAACTGTTTGCGAAGCAAATGTCTATATTTATTAATTTTGCAAAGCAAATGTTGCGAAGCAAATGTCTATACTATAAAGTAATAAAATGTCATTTTTGCAAAAATAAATTGATTTCATTTCGTTAGAAAAAGTGATTTGCTACACAAAAAAAAATAAAGTGCATTAATCAAATGTTACCTCTATTTTTGTCATCTTTTTAGGTGCTGACATTGATATAGGAGTCACATTGTAATTTTTAGAAGTTTTTATATCTTTTATTAATTTTTTTGGTTTTATTGTAACTGAATCCTTCTTTACTTTCTTTTTACTTTTATTCATTTCAGATTCTATTTTCTCATAATTTTTTAAAACATATTCATTTGATTTATTAGCTATATACCATTTAAAAAAATTTAATTGACCAATAGTTGTTATTATACATTGATCTCCTACAAAAAAGGCTATTCTATCACCGCGACTAAATGGATCGAAATCTTTTTTATTCCATGCTTTCAATTGGGACTTGTATGATGAGTATACATTAAAAACACTTGAACCATCTTCATCTTTAATTGTATAACTAACTCGGTTTTTTTTTGAATAATTTGTTACATAATAATCAATTAACCGAATAGATACTGGTCCATTTATAATCTCCCAAAAACTCTTGGCATTTTCAACAATGCAATAAAATAAATCCATACAATTAAATAGCATTTGTTCTTGTGAAGAGATTCTTAGTTCTTTTAGAATTAATTTATTCATAGATAATTTTTTTTCATCAGAACTCATATATTTATACTTTGTGAATTCTCTTTATATATTTTCTTTAGAACTTTCAGCTGGAATATTTTCATCAGAGGATGTAGAACTAAATCTTCTACTATTCAAAGTTAAGCTATCAGTCGGATTTACTTTTAATATACTTGTCTCTGTATTATGATCTCCTAAATTATTATCATTCTTAATAAAAATAGAATTCTCAGAATCAATAATATTTTCTACCTCGTCTTCACTATCATCCAAAAATCTATATTTTTTTATAATTTGAATAGGTTCGAATGAAACAATTATTGGTTTTAGAAATAAGCCAAAACCATTTTGATTTATCCAAATAGCATGGATTTCAAGAATCATCTTAACCCAACTATTTTTTGGAATATCATCTTCTTTTATTTTTGTTTGATTATTAATATGTAATTGAGTTTTAAAATCATAGTTATCAATTATTTTTACTTTGATAGTTCCTTTGTTAAATTTTTTATCATTAGATTCTCTTATTATCTTTTGATAATTAATTTGTTCAATTTCGAAATTATTAAACCATGAAGAAGTATTTATTTTCGCATCATATATAATTTTTTCATCTAATTTATTAAGAAAGTTAACTAATTTATTTACTTTAGATTCAGTTTTACCATATAGCGGAACATCTAAATCACTTGAAATATTATTTGAATTCTTTACAGATTTATTAACATTTAATAAAGATGGTGTCTGAATTGCAAAATTTATTATTCTATTTTTTTGTTTATATTTTAAAAAAACAACAGTTTTCTTTGAATTTGATTTAATATCCGAATATACAATATTATCAAAATCTATCTCATCTATCTTTAAGGGAATATTATAAGCTTGCATATATTATATATTGAATAGTTATTTTAAATCAAATTCAAAGAAAAAGTTTACAAAATAATAACTTTTCACACAAGTAATAATAGACAGAATACATTTGCAACATAAAAAGGTTAAATGTATCCACTATGTGAATGTACTTTAAATAAAATATAACTTTAATAAGGCATAAAATAAATCTCTTTTATTCGAATTTAAATTCTAATGAATTAAGCTGACTTTTTAGCTCCCTTACCCTTTTTAACAGGCTTTGCTTTTACTTCTTCCTCAGATTCAGAATCAGAATCAGAATCATCAGCTTGCTTTTTAGCTCCCTTACCCTTTTTAACAGGATTTGCTTTTACTTCTTCCTCAGAATCAGAATCAGAATCATCAGATGAATCAGAATCTTCAGAATCTGAATTTAGTGCCTTCTTAGCAGCTACCTTTTCTTCAACCTTAAATACTGTTTCAGGCTTCGATGTAGTATCTTGTTTTTCTACTTCTTCTTCGTCATCCAAGAAGACATCGCCTTGAAGATAATTCTGATACATTGAACTGGCGTTCTTATTAGGCTCGACTTCAATCTTTACTAGCTTGAAAACAATACCATAAGCTGGGTCCTTCATCTTCTGTTGATGAGCCCACATCTTGACAGGCCTAAAAATAGGTCTAAACTTGCTCATGTAACCAACATTGCTTGCGAAATCGGAAACGGTTTCGATTTCAATTGGTTCACGAACTCTTTTCCCAGACTCAAGTAGTTCAGACTTCATTACCTCGGTCTTTACATTACATTCAGGCCAAGTTAAATCCAATTTCAACTTCATGTATCTGGGACGTTGCACTTCTGCTTCTTCATCTTCTGGAATTCTTACTGTTGCTTGATACTTGTATTTCTTAGCATACTTACCAAAATTCTCTGTTTTGAATTCATCAGAGTCATACTTGGCATCTAGCTTTTGAAGTTCTTCAACCATCTTGACAATTTCTTTATCCTCCATATTCAGTGGCATTTTAAGGAAAGCTCTATCTTTATCTTCCTTGTAATACTCACCTAACTGAGGGACTCCATAATTATCAAGCGTCATCCATGGACCTTGAATCAACAAGGGCTGGTTCTCACCTAGACTAGGATGATTGTATCTTGGATAGGCGATTCTCTGACCTTTGGACCTCTCATTATCTTCCAGTGGAGTGAAAGACAAACGGTCTGCTTCAAACTTATCGTATTTGGTAGTAAGTGACTTTGCTGTATTTTTTCCGGACATATTATTACTTATATTATTAGCATCGGCGAGTAGAGTATTATTAAATCAATTTTTTTTAAATTGAATATATTTAAACAAATCTTAACTTTTAAATTTAGTATATAATGACAAAATTAAACATATGGTGGCATAATAAGAAAGTCAATCCAAATACAAAAAGACGCATTAAAAAAGGAGGAAAAATTTACAATTCATTATTAAATGAGTGTTTACTAAATAAAAATATTATAGATAATTATTCTGAATATCGAAATAATATGATAGACCCTTTAACTCTAGTTAAATTACCAACTATTTCTAATAAACCAGTTTTTGAATATAAATATTGTTGGGAACCACTATCTGGTGAAATTATTGACAAAGATCCAAGAGGTAGCTTATATTTTGATCCTGATTCTTTAATTTATTATTTTTATACAAATAGATTAAGATACCTCTGGAATGATGGTGATATTAATTTTTCTGGAAATTATGGAGATGCACTAGGTAATGGTCCATACTTTAATATTCCAGGACGTGGTTTATCACCACATTTCTATTTATTTAGACTTCCACTTAATGATGCTTTTTGTGATAATATTTCTAGACAACAGATTACTGTAGCACCTATTTTATCTTACACTGAAATTGAAAATTTGTATAATATTTCAAAATTATATGGTAATAATTTTAAAAATTTATTTGGATTTGATAGACCAAATCTGATAGAGTTATATAACCTATATCATGAAGCTATAAATAAAAATGTAGTAGATGAAGAATTAAGAGAAATATTATCTATATCTTCTAGTGATATTAACGAAAATCTTTATCTACATAATAAAATTGCTGTTGATAAGCTGCGATATTTATAAATTAGATAAAATATTATGTATTTGATTATCTGATAGCTTTCTTTCTTCTGAATCATTAGTAAAATAAAAACTGTGCGGTTCGCGGTTTTCCAAAGTAAAGTTTTTAATTATATGATTCATAAAAAATGAAAGTCTTATCTTATTTATATATCCGGGTATTTTTAGAGTGTTTGTTTCGTCTTGATTAAATTTCAAAGAACATTTGATTTCCTTATTATTAAAAAATGCAAAATTCTTCATTATATGATTTTCTAAATCTACAAGTGAATAGGAATTTTCATCTAGTTTAAGAACTTTCAAAAGTTCATTACTCCAATTTAGCTTTTTATCTATGTAATATTTAGTTTGTATAATAGCCATTATATTATTGAAGATAAAATTAAAATAAAATTAATATCAATTTTTATTTTATAAAATTCTCTGCAAGAATTTTAAAAAATAAGTAATGATTGACAGAATAGAAATAGCTAAGCTATTTCTATACGTACAATCAATTTTTATTTGGCTATTAATAAAATGATTTATCTTGTAAATTAAAGGTGTTTAAAGATTATAAACCTATATATTTAAATGGAACATACTTCTGAAAGTGATTTTGAAAATTTAAATTTAAAAGAAAATTTAATTAAAGGGGTCTATATTTATGGATTTAAAAAACCTTCAAAAATTCAAGTGAAAGGTATACAAGCTATTACAACTGGTAAAGATTGTATACTTCAATCACAATCCGGCACAGGTAAAACAGCTACTTATTTACTGGGTATTATGAATAGATTAGATGATGATGACAAGTGTCAGTGTATTATTATAACTCCTACAAGAGAATTAGCAATTCAAGTTCATAAGGTAGCTACAGAAATTAGCAAATTTAGTAATTTTAAAATTGAATTATGCACAGGTGGAACTAGTATAAATAAAAATAGAAGCAATTTAAAAACTACAAATATTGTTATTGGAACTATTGGAAGAATTAATCATATGATTCAAGAAAATAGAATTAATTTATATAATATTAAATTGGTAGCATTAGATGAAGCCGACGATATCTTAAATGATGGAATTAGTAAGGAGCTAAATAATATCTTTAACAAAGTTCCTGAAGGCACTCAATATTGTTTAATTTCAGCAACTTTATCTAATTATGTATTTGATTTAGAAAAGAAAATAATGCATGACCCTTTAAAAATATTGTTAAAGAAAAGTGAAATACCAGTAGATTTAATAAAGCAGTTTTATATTGATACAGAACTAGAGGAGCTAAAATTCGAAGTCTTATTAGATTTGTATAATTTAATTTCAACATCACAAGCTATAATCTTTTGTAATAAAATTAGTAAAGTAGAATGGTTAACTAAAAACTTAGAAGAAAAAAACTTTTCCATTACTAGTATTCATGGAAAGATGACATCTCAACAAAGAACTAATGTTGTTAAAGAGTTTCGTAATGGAAAAACTAGAATTTTAATTACAACAGATTTATTAGCTAGAGGTATTGATATTCCACAAGTAAATTTAGTTATTAATTATGACTTGCCTCCTAATAAAGAAACATATATTCATAGAATAGGCCGTTGTGGTAGGTTTGGTAAAAAAGGTATTGCTATTGCTTTAGTAAAAATGCAGGACCAATTTGATATTAAATCATTAAGTAGAATGAAAAATTTCTATAATATGAATATTGAAGAATTACCAGAAGATATCGAAGATTATCTATAAATTATTTTATTAATCCTAATAATGAATAAAATAATTTCACTTCATGATTCTATAAAAAATATATTAGATTTAACTAATATAAGATTAAATATGGAAAAAATATTTAAAGGCAGTTTTATTTCTGAAGATTTACTTGAAAAACAAAAAATATCATCAGGATCTTTTGGAACTATATTCCTAATTGAAAAAAATTCAAAGAATTATATTAAAAAAAAACCAATAGCTCATAATAAAGATGATCTTAAAGCTGCAAAAACTGATGCTATTATATCAGCATTACTTTCTTCAGTGCAAGAATTATATTTAGAAAATAAAGCTATCATATGTCCTAAAATTTATGCCATCAACAAAGAACAAGAAAATAGTCAAAAAATTTATAGTATCTATATGGAAAAATATGAAGGAGATATATTTAATATGTTTTGTGCTATTAATCTTAATGATATAGATAAAATTAAATTAGTAATTCAAATGTTACTTCAGATTTCCAATATTTTATTACTTTTGCAAGATTCATTTAAATTTATGCATAATGACCTAAAAGCTAATAATATATTATATTATCGTCCAGATAAAACAAAACCTATTACCAGCAATAATATTACCTTTATTATTTCAGATTTTGGAGGTTCTAATATTGAAATTAATAATAAGAAAATAGAAGGATTTATTATGGGTAATCAATATAATTTTGATAAAGGAAAGGATATATTTTTATTAATTCACATTATTATTACATTTCAAATATCAAAGTATAAAAAAATGGTAACTAATTTTTTTGAAACAATATTTGATTCTATTGATTTGAAATATTGTAAAAAAAATGATGACATATGGCATCAACTCTATCAAATGGATAACTATCCAGATGAATTTCATCCTTCTAATATTTTAAATAAAATTAATAAACTTCAGTTGGAATAAAGAAGTTAGTCTCATTAATACCGAATTTCATAATATCATCTAGTATTGGTATAGGTTCTAAATCTACAAAATCTGACCTTCCTCCAGTCTCATCAGTCACATATTCTGAATTAATCAATTTATTAGTATCTAACTCAATATTAAATGACCCAGTTCCTCCAGGAATAACTTGACCTACCATAATTCTTGAAGAAACTGAATTCAATCTATCTGAATCATTAAATACAGCTGCATTAATAAAATGCTCCATTGTCTTCTCAAATGAAGCCTTTGATAAAGGGTCAATATCTAATTTTCCTAAACCGTGTCTGTCAATTGATGTAATTTCTCCTGTATGAGTCATAAAATCAACTAGTAAAGATAAGTGATTATAGTTAATTCCACCTCCTCCACCAAATGTTGTTCTTAATTCATACATTAGCAAATTTCTTGCGGCTTCTACACCATAAAGTTTATATGCAACACTTACATCATTACATATACTTCTTTGAAGGTCTATACCTTTGAATTTTTTCAGATCATTCATATTAATTCCTGATGTAATTATTACATTCTCTTTAATTATTTTCTCATTTCCTTCTTCGTCAAATAACACATTTCTTTGTTGCTCTAAAATTGTATTGCTAATATTATTAATTCCCTTTAATTGGATTCCATTTAATATTAGTTTCATAAAATCATTCAAAATATTGTAATCAAAGTTTGACATACTAAATCTAATATGAATTATCTGTTCTGAATTTGAATCAGAACTACCCAATATCGCCATCTTGTTAATTCTTGAAAATATTTCTTTCTCAGCCTTTTTCATTGATTTTGGATTTTGAGTAGTATTATACCAATAAGACATAAATTTGGTCTTTAAATCTAGTATAGTTGTTTCCTTGTCCATCATTTTTTCTAAGTTCATCTTTAATCTGTAGATAAATGGCATATTTTCTAATTCTACCTTTTGGTTGTTAATGAAAAATGGATTAACTACATTGTCCTCTTCTAATAGTTTATCGAAAGTATTCTCTGTTTTAACTTGATAATAGATCTCTGCTGAATCAAGCAATTCCATTATTGTCAAATGTTTAAAAAATGAATTGATTCTATTTACACTCTGTTTATTTTCTTGTAATTCTCTTTCAAAATACACAGTCATTTGAGGTGTTTTAATATTCTTACTATACCCAAGTAATTCTGTAATACGAGGAACGCCACTCAACGCAGCAGTTACGCTTCCACCTTTACCTGCTGCATGCTTACTGTCCAAGTTCATTTGTGATGTTGGTTCGCCTACTGACTGAGCAGCAATTACACCAACCATTTCACCTGGTTCTACAATTGACTTAATATAACTATTTTCTATCTCATTAATTAATTCATCAAAACTTTTCTTATCTAACCTGTATTTGTAAATACATTTTACTGGTGCTAAGTATTCATATAATGCTATCTTGAATATATATTTGAATCCAATCTCATCATTCTTAAATAATTTTGAATCTTCTTTTGTGTATACAATTAGTTTATTATCCAAATTCTTTATTACTGAATCAATTTTATCAAGAATATACTGAGGTTCTAAGTCGAACTTTAATATCTTTTCTTTCATAAAATCACTAGTCAATCTATTCAAATTTACTGGAATCTTATAATTATCTTCTATTACTCTGTAATTTAAATTTGCTATCCTTTGAATATCTCTTAATGTATCTCTGAACTCAATCATACTATTATAAAAATTATTATTAAATGCATTTATTGTTTTATTCTTCAGATTTTTAGTTAATTCTTTTATTTGTTTATCATCAAATGTTAGTTTCTCTTTTACTTCTTTATTATTATAACTAATTAAATTCAACTTAATCTGTGTCTGAGTTAACTGATTGATTCCATTCTCTCCATAAATATACTGGACAATTATATTATTTGCTGTTCTTACTGTTCCATCATATCTAACTGATAAATCTTCCATTGCTTTGACAAGTCTTCTTTGAATATAACCTGTCTGAGCAGTTTTGATGGCAGTATCAATTAAACCTTCACGACCAGATGCTGTATGGAAGAAAAATTCATGTCCATCTAGACCAGTAACATAATTGTTAAAGACAAAACCTCTAGCTTCTGCTGTATCATCATTTCTATGGAAACAAGGTAAGGTTCTCTGTTCTACATTCTTCTTGATACGCGAACCCATAATAGTAATTTGTCCCCAAACACCCATAATTTGATAAATGTTACTAATATTTCCTTTTGAGCCTGACTTGATACACTTGTAAAAGTTATTAGCGTTTGTTAAATAATTCTCTAAGTTTCTACCAATATTTGCACCTACTGTTGTTAATTCACCTGTTATAGTATTTTCAATTAAATCTACTGCTGTATTATTAACATCATTTTCCATTTTTGTTATATAATTTTTTACTTCTAATAACTTTTGTTTTGCAATATCAAATAATTTATTAGTTACTGATTTTTCAATAATACAGTCCTTGAAACCAATTGTTAAACCTTGATACATTAAATATTCTAAAATTAGTTTTTGAGAATCATCAATAAAATTACTTGTCTTATCCGGACCATACTTATCCCAAATAAAATGAATTATAGAATTATTAACAGTTGATAATGTTTTTTTAGACAATATACCTTTTAATAAATTTCCATCTTTAATCTGAAAATTATCCTTAATATCATTGATTCCTTTTGGAATAATATTTGAAAAAAACTCTTGACCATTTAATAATGCTCCCTTCTTTAAATTATATTTTGATTTACTTGTTGTGCTACACAATATATTACACGCAGTATGATAATCAATCTTATCATCTGTTGTTGTTAATACATATGCGCCTACTAATGTATCTTGAACACAACCAATAATTGGATTTGAATCTTTTGCGCTAATAATATTGTATTTTACATTTGCAATCTTATCGATCTCATTTCTGGCTTGAACTGATTGTGCTAGATGGATATTCATTTCATCTCCATCAAAATCTGCATTATATGGTTTAGTTACTGACACATTCATTCTGAAAGTATCGGCATCATCTACATCCAATACTTGAATTTTATGACCCATCATAGATGGTTTATGTAAAGTAGGTTGTCTATTAAACAACACTAGATCCCCATCTACAATATGCCTATCTACTATATCTCCATAAACTAGCTTAATGTCTTTCTTTCTATATTTTAGGTCAATTCTTTGAACTACTGGTTTTCCATCAATATAAGGTAATTTATGGACATAATTTGCACCTGGATAAACTTCTCTTCCATTTTTTACTAGTTTTGTCAAGTATTTAATATTTTGTGGAGTTACTTCCTCTGGAATTGTTAAATCCATTGCTACTCTTTTTGGAATTCCTACTTCATCAATTCCAATATAAGGATCACTTGTAATAACTGATCTAGCACTAAAATCAACACGCTTACCCATTAGATTTGACCTGACTCTTCCTGTTTTACCTTTGATTCTTTCGGAAATTGATTTTGTTGGTTTATTGGATGCTTTAAATTCTGATTTAGGTAAAGTTACACTCTCATTATCAAAATAAGTTGCTACATGATATTGTAATAAAGAGTGAATATCTTGATTCTGTAGAGAATTCAAATCATTTCCTAATAATTGTTTATCCATCATATTTCTTACTCTTGAATTATTAGAAATGATATCTGAAATTTTCAAAGTTAAAGAATCTTCCATTGTTGAACTTGCCATAAAATCAATCTTTGCTGTTGGTCTAATATTTACTGGTGGAATTGGAAATCTAATGCAAATGAAATCTTCTGGTCTTGAAATTTTTGGATTAAATCCTAGTAGAAAACAATCAATGTCTGATAAGTTTCTTAGGATATTATAACATTTTCTTGCTGGTAAATATTCTCTAATTTTCTTTTTAGATTCTGATGAATCACCTGTTTTCTCATCTACTACTACTGCTCCCACTTCTCTCTCAAGTAAGATTCTAACAGATGCTGAATTTTCTTTTACTTCTTTTGTAATTGAAGGTACAGGTGTTCCACAATGATGACAATAATTTACATTTTTTGTTATTTCTCTTAATTCTTTTAATCTATATTTTTCTTTCTTATTCTTTAACATGGTAATTAAATCTTTGTCTTTATCGACTAATATCTTAACACATTTTAAACAGACACATTGTAAAACTGTTTTTAAATGATTCATAAACCCAAAATGAAATACAGGTTCAGCTAATTCAGTATGACCAAAATGGCCTGGGCACTTGAGAGAATTCAAACCACATGTTGTGCAATTCAAGTAAATATCACAAGAACCAAGTCTTAGATCAACTAGACCACCTTTTTTAGGCTCGTAATTGTCATAAGAATCGGCAATATTGATACCAAAGGGATCCTTACTAACTGCTGAATACTTTTTAACATCATTATTGGTCAATACAGAAAAATCAATCCTTTCTATCGAATTGATATCTTCTGAATACATTTCGTAATTTAAAGACATCTTATATTTATATTAGAGAAACCTTTATATATAAATTAAAAAATCAAATTTTTTTTTATAATAAAAATTGAAATTATTTTATAAATTTATATATTAATAAAAATTTATGAAGGAATTTGTTAGGATAATTGATGATAATAATACCATCACATATAGAATTGGAGAAAATCAAGGTGAAAACCATACTTTAATTGATGAAGCTGACAAATCAGATTGGTGGTTCCATTTAGATAATATTGCATCTTGTCATTGCATAGTGGAAAGAACACATTTAGAAGAAGAAGATATTATATTTGCTTCTACAATAGTTGCTGAAAATAGTAGTAAATGTGATTGGAAAAATAAGAACATTAAAAAGGTAAGAGTTTGCTACATTCAGGTAAAAAATTTAAAAAAAACTAAAAATCCAGGAGAAGTATTATTATTAAAAAATCCATCTATATTTATTTTAAAAAAGTAAGTTTACTAAAAATTTAATTTATAAAATATTTATAATGATTGATGAACTTACTAAAGACTTTCTTTTTAAAATATCAAATGAATTAAAAAAAGATGAAAATAGAGCTGCTATTAAGAATGAAATTATTGAACCTTTATTTAATGAAATTAGTGCTAAAATTTATCCATATATTAGTATTTTATTTGGTATGTATTGCATTAATCTTATTTTAATTATAATTATACTTCTTATGATTTTACTCAAAAAAAATAATTAATTTTGAGAAAGCAAATAAAAATAAAATCTAAATTAAATATATAAAAATGAATAAATTATTTGATTTAGTTTATGTTTGTGTTATTCTTTATTTAATTTTACCTCAATTTGTTAAATTACTTAAAAATAATCATATAAACGAAACAACTATTAAAATTATGTTTCTAGTTACAATATTATTAGTTGAATGTATTTTTTACTCTACAAATAAAGCTATTTTTAATAGAAAAATTGACTTTTCAAAAATGTTTGATATTACTTTACAAAATACATTATTTTATCTTTTGGGATATTCTATCTTCTTAGATTATTCTGATGAAATCATTAAGTTTACACAAGAAAATTTTGATTCATCCTTAATAACAGTTGCAACTATTGGTGTAGTAATTTCTCCAAATATTATTTATACTATATTTAGATCTTTTCTAAAACCATATTAATTTTGAGGAAAAGAACTTTTTGCGAAGCAGAGGAAAAGAACTTTTTGCGAAGCAAATGACTATATATATTAATTTTGCAAAGCAAATCATTTACTACGTAAAAATTAATAAAATGCTTTTCATTTCTACGAAATGTAATCAATTTGTTTAAAGAAATTCGAAAATAGAAAATAGTTTAGAAAAAATATTTTATTTTTTCTAACTTATTTTATAATGGATAACAAAAATTTAGTAAATAACTGTGTTAAATATATCATGTTTGCTGGAATTACATTTGCAATTTTAAAAATGTTTCCTAGTAAAAACTTTACAAATATGGAAATTTTTGTAATTATTAGTATCGTTATTATTGGAATATTTTCATTAGATTGTTTAACTTCATCTAATAGAGAAGATTTTAAAGGAAGTATTAATGCAAAGTTGAATTTAACAGATCAGATTTTTCATAATTCAATATTATTAGGTAGGGATTATACCGAAAACAGTTCGAACGCTTCAGATACTATTCGTATCTATATTTTATTAAATGGAACTAAAAGATATCTAAGACACAGCGATCTTTATAAAGATAATAGATTTCTTGCATCACCATTAATTAGTAAAGCAACTTTGTTTAATGTTAAAACTAGACCTGTTGATAATCAACACTACTTTCAAATGGTTGACCCAGTTGGTGGTTTTATTAGATTCTTTGGTAGTTCCCTAGAAGAAAAACTTTCTAACATTAATGCAATTAAATCAGTTCAGCTAAATTTAGGAAGAAATTTATTAACTTCTTACGATAGTCCTTTCGGGAAGTATTTCGTTTATACCACAAATAATGAGGGTCTTTTGAAATTAGGCTATTATGACTTATATAAAGAACTTGTTACCGAATTACCTGTAAAAAAACCTAACGCACAACAACTACAGAATACTATCGAACAACTTCAACAACAATTAATTGCACAAGAAAATAAAGGAACGTCTAATTCTCAAGAATATGCTAAAATTGAAAAACAGCTAGAAGCTGCTAATGCACAACTTAAACAAAAATTAATTGAAGAAGAACAACAACATAAAACTAGTAAAGAACAGCTACAAGCTACTATCGCACAACTTAGACAGAAAATGAATGACCAACAACACCATGGAGTAATTGATTCTGAAGAATATATTAAAATGGAAAATCAATTAGAAGCTAATATTGCAGAACTAAATAAAAAATTAACTAGTCAAGAAAAAGAAGAAGCATCTAATTCTAAAGTAAAACAACAATTAGAAACTAATATAGGTAATTTAAAACAAAAAATTGGTAACCAAGAACATGAAGATGAAGTTAACTGTGAACATGAAGTAACTAAGATGAAAAATCATCTTGAAACTACCATTGCTCAACTTAGACAAGAAGTTAAAAATTCAAAAAATAATTATCATAATACCGAAATATCAGAAAAATATATGAAAAATTTAATTAATGATCTAGAATCAAAATATATTATTGATAAAACTGATATCTCTAACCTTGCAGCAAAAGTTGAATCTGGCACTCATACTGTCGAAGAAATGATAAAAAAATTAGAAATACTTAAAAAAAAGGGTAAATCTAGAAGTCCTAAAGATAGATCTAATGATATGAAATATTCTGAATTACCTATTGATTTCTATATTCCCCTTGGCGAACAAATTTCTAGTAAATGGGATGAAAAAGACCAATATACATTACTTAACACCGACAAGTGGAATATCCCACAAAAAAGACCTCCCGTTTGTGTTACTAAAGGAGGAAGTCAACCATGTGATGTTTGTCCAATGAATTCTGGATATCCTGCTCCTCTTAAAGATTTTGATAACTCAAGATATGTTTCCAATATTAAAATAAATAAACAGTGGGTTCTTGACCAAATTGATGACAGTGGAAATTAATTTAAATAACTTTTCAACTTAAAAATTAATTTTGGGAACGCATTTTATTACTTCTGGTTGATACCTACAATTATTATAAACTCAACTCTTTCGTTAAATATCTTATCTGACTCTCCGTCCATTCTATCTAGAGTATCTTTTTTACTCATTATTAAAATCCCATTTATTACTTAAAATATATTTATTATTATCTGTTAATTTATTTATTGCTTCTTTAATATTATCCTTTTTTTGCCATAATAATGGTAAAAACAAAGAATTTTTTAACAATAAAATATTATCCGATAAATATATAATATCATTATTAATATTATTAATTAATTCTTTTTGAGATTCTACGCTTATATTTTTTTTTGAATTCTTTTTTGAGAAATCATCTATAAAAACTAATACACGATTGGTTTTCTCATTTATTAGTCTACTTAAATATGAATTTACTTGAGATTCGGTTTTAATATCTTGATAAATAAAATTTTCTTGATAAAATAAATTTTTTATTGATGCCACTTCTGATTTATAAAAAAATAACTTATCAGCTACTAATTTTAATAATTCAATAGGTTGAGTATAATCTATTGTCATTTCCTTTATTCCAATACTTCTAAAATGATTCAAAATATCTTCAAAAGAGACATAAATTCTATCTCTAAAGTATTTTTTTTTATATTCAATTATATCAAATTTTTTAATTGTCATTAAATTATAATTTAAAATTTTTATCTAATGAATATTATAATATGTTCGGTTCAAATCCAGTTAAAATGAGATTTATCCAAGATTACGGTAAACTTTCAGTTCCATTTAGTTGTGTAAGCTCTACTGGGAGTCCAAGTTTGAAAGTTAATTTACATTTAGTATTATTCTTCATTTGTCTTATTGGTGCTATTATTTTATTCGTATTATCTAATCCTAAGAAAAATTTAGATAAATTGGATGAGAATGGTAAACCAATAAAAATACCAAGAACAAAAACTCAACAAACTTTATTTGTAATTAGCATCATAGTATTAGCTATATCCTTTTTAAATATCGGATATTATGGATTTTTATACTTTAGTTGCTTTAATCCACAATTTAGACAATGGTTCACTAAATTAGGAGATACTTCAAATGGTATTACCAGATATAATGAATACCGTTATAACCAAGCTTTATTAGATGAAATTTCTAACTTAAATTTTAATAGAAGAAATAGAAGCAGAAGAAGTAGAGATTATGTTAGATTATTTTAAATAGATATCTTGATTAAAATATTTTTGCGAAGCAAATGATTTTATCTAAAATTTAATATATGTCTGAAACTGAAATTATTTTAAAAATATTAAGTAATAAAAATAATACGGCCTCTTCAATTAATAATGTAACTTTTAAAAAATTAATTAAAGTCATTGATATTTCAAAAATTAAAAATATAAAAATATTAAACATGACAATAAAAAAGTTGAATGATGATGATTATCAAAAATACAAAAAAATAGTTAATTTAACTAATATCTATTCATTTACATGTTCTAATATTACTTTGAATAGAATTCCAATTATGCAAAGTGTTGAAGTTTTGAAAATAGTAAATTGTAAACTTTATTCAATGGCTCATTATTATATTAATTTAAAAGAACTAAATTGCTCATTTAATTACCTATCTTTTCTTCCACAAATTCCAAAATGTGAAATATTAAATTGTTCAAATAACCAAATATTAAAATTACCAGAAGATATCCAAAATGTTAAAGAATTAAATTGTTCAAATAATAATATTAATTACTTGCCTTTTCTTCCAAGTTGTGAAAAATTAATTTTAAATGGTAATCCTATAATTTATTATACTGAAGAAATTAAAAATAGATTCAAATTACCTGATTCTCCTATGACTGAAATGGTAAATGATTACCAAAATATTAAAAATAAATTAATAGGTAT
>JACKZZ010022099.1_pt1 | contig 20150 bp, 32 predicted proteins | sample 8027871 | NCBI WGS metagenome assembly JACKZZ01 (sample SAMN15724774, study PRJNA655200) | protist metagenome | isolation source: fluorescence activated cell sorting (FACS) single amplified genomes of... | place: USA: West Boothbay Harbor, Gulf of Maine | collected 2000-07-19
TATAAATTGTACAGGATCACCTTCATGGTGTTTAAAGACAAAATCCTTTTTTGATCAATATACAAAAACAAGAAGAGGAACACAGTTTGTTGCAATTGATAAAAAACATTTGAAAGAAGATGGTACATTTGATTTAGTAGTACCTGATACTTGGGATGGTTCAAATTATACTAATGTGAAAGATCGTGAAATTAGATATGGTATAACTGTTTACCCAAAAGGTAATATGGATATATTTGATGATAATAATACACAACTTTATGCTCAATTAGAAAATGATAAAATGGTAGTTAGAAGTGGTGATTATATTTTAGGAGAAATATTAACTGAATTATATAAGTATTGGAAAAAGAATATTAAACCAAATATTGTTTTTACTAATACAGATAAATATGAACAAATGAAAGAAACATTTGATATATCAGTCGATGAATATAGTACTTCATTTAGTAATATGATTTCGGGATCATGGGGTTCAGAAGAATTATATAAAGAATTTATAAAAGCTACATTAACAGCATTTAATATAGAAACTAAAAAGGAATTATTTGAAATAATGAATCCTTTCACAGATGACATATTAGCTGATAGTTATTTTATTAATCATTGTGGTGAATTAGATATTTTATTAAACGAATTTATTACTAATTCGGGTGAAATCCCAAGATTAGAAGATTACCCTGGGATATCTAAAAGAGAAATTCCTATTGGTGGTTATTTCTTTGATGAACAAGAAGTAGGTGATTTAGTAATTAAATATCATTATGGTTATCAATATGATAAATATGGTAAAGCTGCAATACAACAAGGTTTTGAAACTATTGAAAATTATTATGATGTGATAGCTAATAGTTTCTTAGAAGTATTAGTAGATGAACAATATACATATATTAATTGGTTAAAACATTTTAAGGCAATTGAAGCTGCACCTTTTGTAGAAAAATATCATGATGGGTTTAAAGTTACTTTAGACTTGGATGAATTTTATAAATACAGATTAAGTGATGACTACTCTATAAATGAATTAAAAATGGAATTAAAAGAAAATTTAGAACCTTGGTTTGATGGTCTTGAAGAATATGGAAATAAGATAATCATTCCTATATGTAGTGATCCATTAGAACGTAAATATGAAACACGAAGTTAATATAAAATACACTAAAGATGAACTAATTTATATAGTTTATAATAATCGTAGTTTATCAAATGTAATTAATAACTTTATACCTAAATTAAATGTCAAAGAATTATTAAGTTTCAATAAGATTGAAAAAGACTTTAATAATGCAAGAAAGTTTTTTACCAATGATAAAGAAATGGGATTAGATATAAAAGATGTTGATATTACTGCACCTGATATTCGAATAACACCACAAGATATTAAATCAAGAACAAAATTAATTTTAGATGCCCATGAAAATTTATCAGGGGATGAATTACAATATTTAAAAGATAGAGGATTTTCTGATGAAATAATATCGAAAGGTAAATTTGGTTCAATGTCTTATATTACAAAACAAGAAGATTTGGATATATTGGGAATATCTACACACCCCATAATGAATAAAATGTTTGATGGTGGTACTAAAGGTGGAGGTATTATTATCCCATTAATTAATAATAATGGAGATTTAATAAATGCTTCTTTCAGAAAACTATCAGATTATAATAAATTAAAATATACTCATACTTGTCCTGACTTATATGTTTGGGGAGTAGAAGATATTAAAAAGAATGATATTGTGTGGTTAGTCGAAGGAGTATTCGATAAATATGTATTAGAATCAATATTACCCGAAGGGAGTAAAGTAATTTCTACATCATCTGGGTCTATTAGTCCAATACAATACATGAAAATAATTCATAAAAGACCAAGTAAGATAAATATCATATGTGATAATGATCAAGTTGGTTTTAGATCAAGTGGAATTGCTCAAAAAATATTCCTTTCAAATAAAATTATGTGTAGTACTTTTTATTTTGATAATAGTAAAGATGTATCAGAACATATACTTCAAAACAATGGTGATATATTTGATTTAATAAAAGTCAATATCACAAAAGAACTTATAGATAGTAAAGGAACAGAATATGAAGATAGAATTCCATTAAACTTTTTTGATTATTTACAGAACAGAAAATTTTAGCATAAAAAAACCCGAACTTAATCGGGTTTTATTTTTAATATAAATCTTCGGTTTCAAATGTATCATCCCCTTCGAATATATCTATTTTCTTTTTTTCACCAAACACATCTGGTAATCCTTGATCATCAAGAATTTTAAATTTCTTACTAACCATAGATTGAATCAATTGTCTACCTTTACTTATTTGTGATTTAATTGTTGAAAGGTTTGTAGTCATTCTATAACTTACACTTGTACTATCAGTTGATATAACTTCTAAGTGTGAAACATTTTCAATATCATCTCTACTTAAAAAGAATGTATCAAATGGATCAATTTTAAATTGAATTGTACATTCAACACCATCACTATAAGTAATATTAACATAACTTACAGAATTACTATTATTAACAATTTTCAAATCAAGAAAATCAATAGCGGATGGTAAAACTTTTTCTTCTTTAAAAAGATCATATTCTGTTTCCTTCACACATATTTCTGCAATATCAATGTAAGGTTTGTTTTGAAGTTCTCTCAATATCATAACCTTTTTGTATTTATCAGGTAAACTAAATATTGCGTCCTTAACAATTTCAGCCTTTTTAATAAGGATACTATCTCGTTCCATCTTATTAGATTCTTCAAATGAGCCATTAGGAATAATATTGATAAGGTTTAAGTTTTCACCATTTTCTTTATCAAGAGATACTACAGACATTTTCTTTTTATCCTTAAAATCTTTCTTAACAAGATTTTCAGCGATCTTATAAATCCATGTATGAATTTGAGATTTTTCACTATTATAATTATCAATCTTTAATAGAGACTGAATAAAAGCATCATCAGCAAAATCTTCTGCGATTTCTTGATCCCTTGTATAACGGGTAAGATACCAAACTAATTTTGGTTTATATTTGATATAAAATGATTGAAAATCAAGACCTGTTATTTTTTGAAATTTATGTTCCAATTCAACCTTTTCTTCAACAGAAACAGATGGTTGTTCAATAACCTTTTCTTCAACAACCTTTTCAACTTTTTCCTCAACAACTTTTTCAACAACTTTTGCAACAACCTTTTCAGTTTTGATAAGATAATATAAATATCCTTTACCTGTTGTTTTCTTAACTCTTCCTAATACATTTTTCTTGAATAATCTATGTAATGTATAAGAAACGGTAACGATAGCTGGTGTAGTTCCATTAAACTCAAAATAATTATTTTTAATAATAGTATCGAGAATTGTGGTATTGTTTGTTGGATTATTATTTTCATTAAAGCATTTACATATAGAATTTGATAGAGTCATAAATATAGATTTAGTTTAAATTTTACAGTGTAACCTTATTATAGTATGAAAATTGAAAAAAGTTTCAAAATAATGGAACTTTTTTCAATTTATTTTTATTGTGTATTATCAGTACCATCATCCGTACCATCATCATCAGTACCAAACATATGTGGTGGAATCCCTACCTCCATATACATTCTTCTTAAATATTCAATGTCTATGAAATTTTGAGTTCGACCTCTTGAAGCTCTTGTACTACCCCACATATCAACTTCTGTTTGACGTACGCGATCGAATAAAGTTTCTGGTACATCTACATCACCCGATACATGATCGACTTCATTAAAATCTTCTTCACTTATATCATTTGAAACTTCATCTGAAACTGTTTCTTCTCTTTCTGTTTCTTCTCTTTCTGTTTCTTCTCTTTCTGTATAACTACCATCTTGATTAACTTCAACCCAATTAATAGAATTGTTATCATAATCTACCGAAAAAGTTCCATTACTACCAATTACTGTTTCACCACTAATTGTCATATCATCAGGTATTTCTGGTGAAGGTTCTTCTCTCACAGGTCTACCTTGTTGAACTTGTGTTGGGGGCATAAACCGTATTTCATTCCTTCTTCTATCTTCTTCATTTCTTTCTTCATTTCTTCTTCTATTTAATCTTTGTGATTCTAAGCTAGCAAGGATTTCATTTCTTTCTTCATCATTATATTGACTTAAATCAACATTGTAGATGTTACTATTTTCTTCTCCACTTTCAGAATTATCATCATCACTTGGTTGTTCAACTTGTTCAGGTTGTTCAGGTGATGGATTTGGTTCAAATATACGATCATATAATTCGTAACTTGATCCTAAACCACTTCGTCTACGCGATGATGGAGAACCATCCTGTAAATCCCAGAGAGCTTGTTTAAGTGAATTTTTCTTATGATATTGTTTCGAAGATAATCGTTGCTTCGGGCTGATTTTTTTTTTTATAATCACACCATCTTTTTCAATGAATTCTTTTCCAACCATTCTAAAGTGAATTTTAAGTTCTTCGGATTTATTTTCATCCAAATAAGCAATTCTTACACTTTCTTTATGAATGTATGTTCCAAGATATTCTGAAAATTCAGCAGCTTCTTTTAAGAAATATTTCTTCTTATAGATATAAGATTCAACAATTTTGTCACTATTACGATAAGCGTTTAATCCACCACTATTATGTACATAAACTGCATCGGTTTCATAAACCCAAGTATCATCAATTTCTACAAATTGTGCATCATCTCTTCTAATATATTCGTTGTACGATGTACTAAATACTCTTTCATGACCATCTACCTCAGAATGATAAGAACCTTGATAATCTGTAAGTAAGATATGTGGGTCTAATACCCTTAATCTACCATCATTTGTAAGTGTTTTTGTTTCTGTGTTAAAAATACTTAAAGTATCAAAGTATGGATAATATTTGTAAATAGTACCTGGTGCTTTTTTAATTTTTGCAGTCATTACTAATTTATCCCAATTATATATTTCACCGTTACGAGTATCCACAATACTGTTATGCCACCCATAAGTTTGTTGTTCTTTATGTAACCAACCTTTTTCTTTTGCAAAATTTTTGAATAGTTCAACATCAGAATCATTAACGTAATATACTCTATCCATATAAATACGATTTTCTGGTGTTTCAAGATTCCATAAATTTGCTCTAGCTCTTAATTTTCCTTTATCATCTTTAAGAATCAACATACGGAATGTATCAGGATTCTTTGAATACATATGAAGGAATTTAGATGATTCTTTATACCTAAGACAAGAACGACCTAATGTTGTTTCTTCGTGTACGAATCTTGAATAATTTTCTTGTGTATACCAATAATGAAAATCTTTCCCATCAACTATTTCAAATCTTTCATAATTAACATCTTTATCACGTTCAGCTTTAAACATATTAACAAAAGATTCAATATCAGCCATTGGCTTAGGTCTTGGTTTATCCTTTGGGTGGTTTATTGGAAATGCATCTTGATAAAACATTTTAATAAGTTTACCAATTTTCATTTCACCACGTTTTTCTGTCCAAACTAAACTATTCCAATCAGATTGGTTTTGTTTTTGGATATCATCGAATTTATTACGAGTTATAAAAGATACGGTATCGTTAGTTGAACCGAAATCCAAATAGGATACTGGAAAACTATTTCGATATCTAATTGATTCGTTTAGATTATTTGCAATTTGATGATCAATGTTTGATAAAAGTTCAACTAATTTCTGTGTCGCGTAAAGACTTAATTTTCTTTCCATTTCTATTTATTTTAAAAAATTCGGTTTAACATTATAATTTATTCTACAAATATATTCTTTTATTATTTAAAAAACAACAATAAGTTTGCTTTTTTATTCAAAAAAGTTTAAATTTTTCGTAATTCATTGTTGTTGAACTTGTTAATAACATCAACAATTGATATTGGTTTATAATCTAAAAATTCACAATTTACATTTATTTTATTCCCAATAGATTCAAAATAAAGATCATCTGTATTGGTATGTGTATGACCGTGAACAAGGATAGTGTTTCTCCACATACCTTTCCATGAATAGAGTGGATAATGATCTAATATAAACTTATAATTTTTTCCATCGGTATGATCATATTTTAATTCAAATCTATCTTTAGCCCATTCTAAACGATCCATATATTTCTTTAAGTGTCGTTCATCATGATTCCCTATCAATGAATAGATTTTACCATTTAGTTTATTTAATACTTGATTAACAAAGGTATTGGGGTTCATTTTATACATAAAATCACCTACATAATAAACTTCATCATCTTCTCCCACAACTTCATTCCATCTTTCAATCATATACATATTCATTTCATGTATATCTTTAAATGGTCTTTGTGACATCCATATTACTGCTTTGTGACCCCAATGGTGGTCGGATATAAAATATATCATTAATTCATTTTTAAAAGTTAATCTTCATCACCCCAAACTGATTTGTGTGATTGGACTTTAATACCTGGTATTTCCACACCATCAAAATATTTATCATTTTTAGCCCCATTTATTTGTAGTGTATAAATTCTACTTTGTTTATTTTCATCTCTCATATCAAGATATAATATTGCGATATATCCATTTTCGTCACCGAAAAACATTTGGACTTGACCTCCACCACCTTCCATAACCCATAGGTTTTCACTACCAGTTAATTCTTTAATCTTATAAAATAATGGTTTTACTATATCGTGGTATTTTTTTATATTCAAGTGGTGTTGTTCAACTTTATAATCAAACTTTTTATCAGTACGACTATCTTTACCTTTCATAATAGAAATATGATATGGTATATCATCATGTATTATACAAGTTGTATCCCTATCACGTTCTCTACCTACACCTTTAGTTTTAGTAGTTTCTAATCCTCTTTCTTTAAACTTTGTTTCAACTTCATCAATTCCACCATCAGGATTATCTTTTTTATGTTGATCATCTCGTTTTTTAACAATACCTTTAAAAACATCTACTACTACTTTAACATTATCTAAAGGTAAATTAGATTTTTTTATATCATGTTCTTTTCCAAGTTTAGACAATTCATCGTCTACTAAATATTGATCTTCTGATAAATCACGACCATAAAATAATGCGTGATATAGTGTATACTTACCATATAAATAATGTAAAACTCTCATATAATGAGATTTTTGATCTTCGTTATAATTCCCCACCTTGTCTTTAAAATAGTCTAACGCAGTTAAATAAGTTTTCATATACAAGGAAAAATTATCAATTAAACAATCTTGATCCTCACATTCAGGTTCATTGTTTATTTCTGTATACCAATTAACTTGATTTATCTTTTTTAGAAATTTACTATTCTTATTTAATGGTTTTACGTGTTTCATATTTTTACTTTATTTTTACAAAGATATAATATTTTATATATAAAAACAAATCAATAGACAATTAAATGAAGAAAATTAAAGGTTTTAATGAATTTTTATTCGAAGGTTTAGAAGATACCAAAGAAGTAAAATTAAGTGCAAGTAAATATCAACATAAATTACAGAAGTTTTATAAGAAATCAGGTTATAATTTATATTATGCATCTACATTTAATACAGCAACATTAGTATTAATCCCTTTAATAGAACAAATATTTAATTGCTCTATAGAAGAATCTATCATGTTAACTGTTTTTTCTATATCAGTATTAACAAAGGAAAGTAAAGACAAAGTAGAAAAATTACATACATATTTAATTAAACATGAAATTGATGATGATAAATTAGAAAAAACTATAAACATATTAACAAATGTTTATGAAATTTTCAAATCTATGTTAAAAGTAGGGGAAAAACAAATTAAAATATTTTCCGATATGTTATCACACACTGGGATTTTAGTACCTTTCTTAAATGTTTTTGGTAGTTTAATTGGTAATGGTTTTTTAGACATAGAATTAATATCACAACCTTTACAAAATATGAAAGACGAATTAGGTGAAGATAGGTTTAAATTACTGGTACATAGGATTTTACATAAATTAAATATCATAACTGATAATGATCACAAATTCCAAAATAAAGATAACGTTAAACCATTAAAAGTAAACGATGAATTGAAAGGACCGATGGCACAAACAGAAGATGTAATCCTTGAAAAAAAAAGCTCAATAACAATTCCTGATGATTTAGCTTTATGGTTCATGAATTATTATGCATCACAAGTAATGGATTTTATTAAAATTGATGATATTCCTGAATATTTATTTAAAGGTAGTTTTGATTTTATAAATTCTGATTCTTTATTTAGAGGTGAATCAAGAGAATCTAATATTACAAATCCAATTAATTTTTCACCAACTAACAATGCGGGTATAGCATGGTCAACAGATAAATTAACAGCGATGGGATTTATAGAACCTAATCCACAATATTACAGTTATTTATATAAATTAGATTTGAATAAAATAAAATATCCAATATCTATGGATTATGTGATGAATAATATTACTAAAGAACAAATTCAATTGATTACTAATCCAATAACTCGATCAATATTTGATGGTGGGTATATAAGTGAAAACGAAGTATTAGTATTCGATACTTTTAGTTCTGATGTATTATCTATTATAGAAGTTGATGATGATCTTTTAAAACAAAAAAGTTGACACCCTGACAAAGTACCAACTTTTTTAACATTAACTTTAAAACTATATAACCAAAAAACTGACTAACTCTTAGAACCGAAAACACTTTTCAGTAATCCTCTAAAATGATAAAATACGTAAGAGGCTGCCGCTAAAATAAGTAACCATTTCCAAACGAATTCAAGTTCAGTCCAATATTGTATAGCTATTCCTGGGAATAAACCTACACACAGGATAAAAAGACCTATTCTTTTAATCCAAACATTTTGTGTTCCTGCAAATTCTCTATCTTCGTCTTTCCACATAACTTTAATTTTAGTTTCATTACAAATATATGAATAATAAATGAAACTACCAAATATTTTATCATTTATTTTTTAATATATAAGTATAATCATGAAAAACTTTAAACAATTCAACGAATCTATTAAGGATCATATGACAGGTAAACCAATGGAAGATATAATATCTAAATTGAATAAATTACCATTAGATAAACAATTTGAAGTAACGATTAAATATGGTTTAACATCAATGATGAAAGATTTAATTGATAAAGGGGTTGATCCGACTGTATCTTATGATAGAGCAATTAATAGAGCTGTCATAGATGGGAATCTTGAAATGGTTAAGATGTTATTGAAAGATGGTAGGGTTGATCCATCATCACAACTTAACGCACCAATTAAAAACGCATCAAAGAAAGGTTATTTAGATATAGTAAAAGAATTATTGAAAGATGATAGAGTTGATCCATCAGCAAATGGTGGTTATGCATTGTTATGGGCAGAAAAACATGGACATACAGAAATTTTAGAATTATTAAAAAAACACATAAAAGATAATGATAACTAAATATAATTTATATAATGAATCCATTAAGGATCATATGATAGGTAAACCAATGGAAGAGGTGATACCTGAATTGAATAAATTAAGCCCATTAGAAAAATTAGAAAAAATCAAAAAATATGATTTATCTAAAGATTTATATCCATCAGAAGAAGAAATTAGAAAAGAATTTGATAGTTTAGATGCATTTCAAAAAATAAGTAAAATCAGAACTTATGACTTATCTAAAGATTTATATCCATCAGAAGAAGAAATTAAAAATAAGATAAATGGATTAGAAACAATCAATAAAATATTACAAATCAACAGTTTTGGTTTATCTAAAGATTTATATCCATCAGAAAAAGAAATTAGAAAAGCGTTGAATGAATTACCTTTAGATCAAAGATTATGGAGAATTCAACAACTTAAATTATCTGATGATTTTTTTCCAACAAAAGAAGAAATGACAAATCAAATAGACAACTTTGAAGAAAGAATTAAAAATGATAGTATTCAAACATATGAATTGTTAAAACTATTGAGGGGTTTATTGGGTGAAGATATTGATATAATTAAAGCTTTAGCAAATACGGGTGTTTTATCGACACAAGATATATTAGAAAATTTTATTGAATCAATTGATTATTCCGATGCTCATATAAAAGAACAAGATTTATTAACAGTACTTAGTGTAATAAAAGAAAACATATAATGAAAAACATTAAACGATACCACACTTTTCTCAATGAAAATTCATCAGTTTCTAAAATAACTGTGAATGATTTGGAAAAGTTATTTAACAATGAAACAATTACAATTGATGATAATTCTATTAAGAATAATAAGAACATATTCTTATATGATTTAATTAGATTAGCACAAGGTGCTGAAATTGATATAAAAGATTGTAATTGTAAATTAATTTTAGAAGATGGAATAGACTTCAAAGTTATAAAAAACATAGTCAGAAGTTCACCATTAAATAATGATAGTGCAATGTTTGGTATGTTTTTAGAAACACACCCAATGAGAAATTAAGTTTTCTTTTTAATATTCTTCATTTTTAATCTTCTTAATTCATTTTCATAAATAATGAATCTATATGTCACATCATTTTTATTGATATCTTTAAACCAATCATAAAATAAATGACCAAATGCGTGTTTTGACATAGATTGTGTAGTTTCATTCCAATCTTTTTTATATACCATTTTTAACATAGTATCAGCCAATGGAGATAAATTAGTTTCAAATTTAAAAAGTTTTGAACGATTAATGTTATCGGTTAGATCAAAATCAGACATAAAGTATCCTATAAGGGAATTATCTGATTTTCTATAAAATTCTATAATATTATGAAGTTCCTTTTCCACTTACATTTCTTTTGATTTTGTTCAGTTTAACGGTTCTATCATTCCGTGTCCAATGAATATTATCAGATAGTATATCAATAACTATGCCATTTCTTTTTTTACATAAATCTAAATCTTCAATAGCATAATCATCATACCAAGGTTCTACAATTTCATTCCACCAAGTATCCTTTTCTATGTCGGTATAATCAGGTGTTATATCCATTGTGCCATTTATATAAATTTGTTTTATTGTTGATGGTAAACCTTTATAATAAATCTTTCTACCTATTTCTTTGTTTGTGTCTTTAAGATTTATTCCAATTACATATATTAACCCCTTCAATTCATATATTATTGATCGAGCTTTATTATAACACCAATCAAATTCTCTACCTGATATTTCATAAACGTGTTTACCATTGATACTAATATTAGCTGATGTGTGTTTATCTATTCGATAATTCGTATGTGTGAACTTCATTGAATTACCATCTTTAATATGAATTTCCCAACAATCCCTATTACCTGAACCATCTAACCAAGGAATCCAATCTTTTTTTTCTTCAAACTCCCCAAATAAATTATCATAATCAGATGACTCTTTAACCCATAATAATCCTGATTCACCGTTAAGTGTTCCTGTATCATGTGGTTCTCTATCGTTTAATTGCCACAATTCATATTTATTACCTCTGATTAAAACTTCTGTGATGTATTGATTATCTGGTGGGATATAATCTTCACCTAATTTATTTTTATCCATTTTTAATATTGGTTATAATACCATTTAATTTTTTACGTCTTTCAAACGTTTTTGCTATAGTTTTATAATATTTTTCAAATTCGAAAACAATATTTAATTCATAATTGGGTATTTCATAATTGGAACATCTAATTGGTGGTTCATTTAGATTAATATCTAAACTTGTCAATGATAGATCAGTATAAACATCAATATTTTTCCAATCCATTTCATAAATTAATAATTCATCCAATTTATTAGACTGTTCTAATAAACCATCTACGAATTTATCAATATTTAAATAATCATGTACATCTATAGTAATATGTATGGAATTGGAACTGGTAGATATTATATCACCGAGATCAGAAAATTCAATTTCAGGGATGATGATATATTTACTTCTAAAATTCATAATAAACAATGATTCTTTTATTGTATATAATATAATACCAAATGAATCAAAAGTTTATTAATTATGATGTTAACAAGAAAAGAATATAATAGATTAGGTTATGATAAATCTTTTACTCCATATGAAAAGTATCAAGAATGTTATCTTAGTTTAATTGTTTTAGCAAGAAAAACTAAACTTAAAACTATTAGAAAAAATATTTGTGAAAAATCATGAACAAACCCAAATTCAAAGTAGGTGATGTTATAAAAATAAATAAAAATAAAATCCAAATGTATAAAAAATACACTAAAGGTTTTATGCAAATTACTAGTGTCACTGATTTATTTGGTTCTTATTATTATACAATAAATGAACAAGATTGGTCAGATTGTAATAATCCTTTAATTTCATCAGACGATATTGATAAATCACATATCATAGATAAAGTTTATCTGAGGAAAGATAAGATAAGAAATATAATATATAAAAACAAAAATAAATTAATTAATGAAGAAAGTAATTAAAATAATATTATTGATAGTGATGTTTTTTATGTTAAATGGGTGTTCAGCAATGTACGTAAATAATACGGTTGGTGTTGGTGTTAAACCCCATGTTAAAAAAGAAATGGTTAAGAACGAAAGAAGAAGAAGAATTGAAAAAAGAAAAATAGATAAAGCTCATTCAAAAAGAAGAAGAAAAGTAAATAAATTACAACGAAATCCAAACTTATGAAATATGAAACGGCAAGAAATTTAATATTTGATTATTTTATCAAAGAAAAAGAATTAAATGACATTAATATAGAAATTGATAGGTTTAAAAGAAATATACCTCATGACAATGAACATGCGTCTGAATTTGTAATGATACAAATGGATAAAGAAATAGTTAAAAAAGATATAATTGTCGATGAAATGAAACTATTAAAAGATGAAATAGAATCTCTTTTAAGAGTTTTTAAATAAAAAAAACCCTTAACTTAATTGTTAAGGGTTTTTCTTTTTCAATGATAGATTTATTTATCCAATCCTATTACTTTATCAATTGCTCCATATTCTCTAGCTTCAACAGCATTCATCCAAAAATCTCTATCTGTATCTAATGTAACCTTATCAATAGGTTGCTTAGTTTTTTCAGAAATGATTTCATTCAATTCCACCTTGATTTTTTGAATTTCATTGGCAGTAATTTGGATATCTGAAGCTTGTCCACTAATCCCACCCATAGGTTGATGTTGCATCAATCTTGAATGTCTAAGAGCTGATCTTTTATCACCAGCAATTGCAAGAATGTAAGCCATACTAGCAGCCATACCACAAACAATAGTGTTAATCTTCGGTTCGATAAGGTGCATAGTATCGTAAATTGAGTAACCAGAATAAACTGATCCACCAGGAGAATTTATATAGAGGTCTATTGGGGCTGAACTGTCTTGTGATTGTAAGTACAATAATTGTCCTGTAATCACATTAGCAACAGTATCATCAATACCAGTTCCCAAGAAAATAATCCTATCCATCATAAGACGACTGAACACATCCATTTGAGCTACGTTCATTTGTCGTTCTTCTATAATAGTAGGGTTGATATAACCAGCATGAATGTTGGTTAATTTTTGGTAATCATGTAACGCTGTTCCACTAATACCTAATGATTTTCTAAATTTTTCAAAATCTTGATTCATGTTTTCCATTTTTTATAGTTTATAATTATTAATTATCCCAAAAAGAATCTTCTGCTGATATCTTAGCTACCTTCACGGTAGATTCTTCCTCTATTGTACTTGTAAGTGGTTCTGTAACTTTATTTACAGTTTCTCTTTCTTTCACTAAAGTTTCTGTTGATTGATCCATCTGATCTAACATTTCTTTCGTTTTTAAACTTGTTTCGAAATCAATTGTAGGTTTATCTTCGATTGTTGTAGTCAATTCAACTGTTTCTTTGGTTTGTTTGGTTTGTTTTGTAGGTTCAATTACTAATTCAGTTTGTTCGATTTCTTTTTCACTTATTGTCTTATCCATTGTTTTATAACTCAATTTAGCTATAATCTTAACAATTTCTTTATTATCAGTAGTTTCGGTTTGTTCAACTAAAATACCTCTATTTACATCTTTTAATTTTGAAATATCATTTGCTCCTTCTAATCGTACAAAAGCACCATGAATAGTTTTATGTTTTTTGGATTCACTAATAGTTTGTGTGAAAGTCCAATCTTCTGTTTCTTTTGATTGTTTATTGGAGTAGTAACCTAGTTTATCAAAAAATACTAAATATCTTACTTCTTTCATATTATTAATTTTGTTTATTAACATATAGTAGTGCTTTATTAAAGAAGTTTATATTTCGTTGTAAGTAACTCTCTTATTTTTCTTTTCTTCTCATAAACAGATAATTCATCAGAAGTTTCTATCTTTTTTTTCTTTTTTCTTTTCTTTTTACTATCGTTGGTTCTATGATAAATTTCTTTAGATTTATTATTTCTAACGTCAATTAAATCAATCTTAATATTATGAAAATAGAATTTTTGTTTGATCCTTAACATAAGATCACTTTGTTCTAATCCCATTATAGAACTTTTGCGTATCATAACAGTATGATTAACTGCCTTTATCCAAACATTATAACTGTTGGAAAAGGCAACTTCCATACCACCATCTTCTATTTGTTTTGTTAATTCTTTCACTTTTTAAAATTGTCTTGATTAGATAATTCGTCTAATATTCTTTTTTCTTCTTTTGTTAATTTATTTGGAACATCAAGATGAACCACTACCATTAAATCTCCCTTTTGACCTCTTTGGTTAGCAAGACCTTTATTTCTTATTCTTTTTATTTCGTTTGGTTTTGTGTATTTTGGAATTTTTATTTTAATATCACCTTCTAAAGATGGAACTAAAATTTCACCACCTAACATTAATGTTGTAAATGATATTTCTGCATTATAGATTAGGTTTGACCCGTTTCTTTCAAGTTCTGTATTATTTTCTACATAAACATCAATAATCATGTTACCATAAACACCATTATCACCTGAACGTTCAGGGTAATTACCTTTTCCTTGAGCTTGAAATCTGTCGTTATTTTCTACACCTTTTGGTAAAGTAACATTTAATTCTGTTTCAGATTCCATTACACCGTCACCATGACAAGTATTACACGTAGTAACTAATGTACTTCCATGACCACCACAAGCATCACACCTAGTAACTGTAGATATGGTGGCAAATCCCATATTTTTGTTTACTTTCATCTGACCTGTTCCGTAACACTTAGGACATTTCTTTTGTTCTCCACCATGACCTTCACAATCAGTACATTTTATTTTTCTTTTATATTTTATATTCTTTTCATATCCAGTATTCACATCAGTAATATCAATAGAAACTTTAACCCTTAAATCAGAACCTCTTTTAATATTTTGTCTTGATCTACCACCACCAAACATATCACCAAATCCACCAAATCCACCTCCGCCAAATGGGTTTCCACCACCGAACATATCACCCATATTAAAATTATTCATGAAATCATTCATGTCAAATCCTTGGTGCATTCTTCCATCAGGATCACCAAATTGGTCATAATTAGATTTTTTAGTTTCATCTGATAATACAGAATAAGCTTCAGATATATCTTTGAACTTTTCTTCTGCTTCGGCATTATCGGGGTTTTTATCAGGATGATATTTCATAGCCATCTTTCGATATGCTTTTTTAACATCTTCTGTAGAAGAAGATTTGTCTACACCTAATATATCATAATAATCTTTTGCCATTTATTTTATTTTATTTTTTAAATTACTAGAGAATTGTGATTTTGAAATTCACTAAAAGTTATAACACCTTTATCAATTAAATCTTTATATTTAAGTTTAAATTGGTCTATTGTTAACATTATATTCCTTTATCTATTATTTTAAGTAAGTCTAATCTATTCTTTTCTATACATTCATTTATAACATCTGTTTGATCTATTATTTTAATGTCATTATTACATTCTATTTTCTTCACATAATCTTTATCAGTGAAAGCACAAGTATAATAAATATTAGAAAAACCATAAGATTTAACTAATCTTATAGTTCGTTGTAAATTACTATATGAAGGCTCTTTTGACCATACTTTGATAGTATAATCGTTAGCACCTTCATACAATATTTTTAATACATTTATATATTCACATTCATTCATAATACATAATATAGAATAGTCAAATACTATTCCAAATTTTTTATTCTGTCACTATGACAGTAAATAGATACTTATGTTAATACCCCATATAAAAGCCACAGTAACACCTACAACAATATAAGAATAGATAAAATTATACTTTCCAAAAGTTTTCTTCTTATCACCTATATATGTTATAATTCCTAATAATGACCCTAATAAAAATGTTATTAGAATTGATCCTAAAAATTTTCCTAAAATTGTTCCTGTTAATACTGTTTCCATGATTTTATTTTTAAATTTCATAAATTGAACATGATTGACCACATCCTCTACATTGTATTACGTTATCCCTAAATAGTTTAGTTTTTTCATTGTGCCAAATATCTTTAAGGAAGTTGTCACATTTTACTACTGACAAACCTTCATCCCAACCTTTAGTATCAGGAGAAAAACTACACGGGAAAAAATCACCGTTAACATCAATATAAAGACTATATAGAGTTGATTCACACGGTTCAATGTGTTGTTTTAACGCATCTAATTTACCATCTTGTGTATCAACATACTTAGTTACTTTTTGAGCTGAACATGAATCAAACCCAAATGGAACTTGTTTATCAAGAGCGTACTTAATCATTAAATCAAATTTTTCTTGACTAAGTTTATTGAAATGTCCTACACTTCTTCCTTTTGGTTTAAGTGAAAGAAATACAAGAGCATTTAATTTTTCTAATCTTGGATCAGTTTTAATATCATCCATGATTTCAAAAGCTTTATCATAAGTTTCTTCGGATATCATATAGTGGATGTTTATTTGTGTCATTCCTCTATCAGTAAGTTTCTTGATAGCATCATATGATAAATCTTTATCATAAATAGACACAGCACATGCTCCACACATATCTGCAATCTTATCAAATTCTTCGTCATCAACATCACCATTAATGGTAAGATTAGGTATAACACCGTTATCTTTTGAATATTTAAAAATATCCCACATTTCAGGATGTTTACGAAGTGTTCCACACCCAAATGCGATTTGTGTTACAGTTGGTGGAAGTTTATCAAAGATGGTTTTAAAGGTGTCTAATGACATATTAGTTCCTTTGAACCCTGTATTCGACTTGTAACAGAAAGCACAAGGACCGATACCTGGTACACCTTCACAAACCTCTGCTATCTCAATATCAGCAATTTCTGGTAGACCAAGTTCTAACAAACCATCATCTTCCATTGTTTTACCCCAACGAGCAAAAAACCCATCATCTTTATGAAATTCAAAATTATAATTTTCATTCATAAGGGTAATATTCTTATCATCTTTAACAAGAATTCCTGCTGAATCATCAGCCATTTTTATTTTGTATACTTTTTTCATGTTAATTATTATTTTCTTGTTTCACTGACTTAATATATTCAAATAAATTAATTTCAGCTTTGGATACTTCCTTTTCACTTTCTTTAATTTTTCTTTCTCCAAGTTCTATAAGAGATGCTGGTAATCTCATATTTTTTTGGTTTTGAAGATTCTTTTTAGATTTATCTAATTCTTTTTCAAGTCTCAAAATTTCTTTTTCTATACCTTTTTTATAATTCTTTCTTTCTTTCCTTTTTTCAGCTAATATTGTATTTGATTTAATATTTGGTTCTAATCGTATTAAAATACCCCCAACTATATCTAACAATTTACTCTGATGAATATCTTTATATTCATCAACAACTTTTCTTTGCATCCCATAATGATCTGATAACAAATAATCACTATCGAATCTCCTATCATACCCCATATCCTTATAATACTGCCTAATATTCGCAGATTGCATACGCAAAGAATTAACAGATGCACCAATACGAATTTCAGCATATTCATATTCATCAAATTCCAAAGTATCCAACCCATAAAGTGTATAATACAAAGCCAAAATCATATCATCTTTTGTCCAATTGTGTTCTTCATTTTTCATAATGTTGTTTTTTAATAATTTTTTAAATCGATGCAGAATTATGATACATATACTATCTTATTCTATATCTATATTTTACCTTCTTCTTTCATTTTCTTTAGAATACTTGCCATTTTAGCTTGTCTTTGTTTAACAAGTGGATCAAGTTTCCATCCAGCTATATCATCAATTTGATTTTTTGAAAAACCCATTTCTTCAAGTCTTTCTGCAAATGGTGCAAAAACATTACTTCCTTGATCAATAGTTTTCCCTGGTGCAAGTGTAAAATAATCACCAAAACCATACATACTTGAAATAGCTTTTGCTCGTCTAACAAGTTTATAAGGATCAGTAATTAATTTTGACATCTTAGATGCATTAGAACGAAATGGCGAACCATTATCTTTTGTTTTTTTACGTAGAACTAATAAGCCTTCGGCTCTCATAATATCTTTGTGTTCTGGTAAAATGTCATTTACATTTAAATGTTTCATATCTTTAGTTTTTAATTATTAAAATATATGTTCTTCTTCATTCCATTTAAGGACTATTTTTACATTATCGAAACCCCATAAATCTCTATAGTGATCTCTTGTTCTATGTAAAAATTCTAAAGCATCTTTATCATATCTAGATATAGTAGTAACAAAGAAGAATAATCCGAGTATCTTACGGTAAACCATAATATAATCATAATCTTTTGACATTATACTTTTAGCCATAATTTTATTTTTTTTGGTTCTTTAAAAATTCAACAAATGTTTTCATTCTTTCTCTTGCTGGGATAACTTCTGAATCAATACCAAATTGATATCCATAATGGAATATTGATTGTAGAAATAAATCTAAAGCAGTACCATTATTCTTACCTCTTCTTGAAACCCATTTTGGACTAAACCTATCTTTAATACCAGGTGTAGTTGCGAGGATTTCGGGGATTTTAATATCCAATCCATCCCATTTAAACGGTGTTACTTTGATAACCGATATTTTATTATACAAGTCATCCCCAAAAATATCTTTCATTGAATCTTTGGATACTGTCATGTAATAACTAAATTCGTGAGTAATAGTAGGTTTCTTTTTAGGTTCTAAGAAATACAAATCCATTTCATTATCCTTACATTGTTGTAGACCAAATTCGTAAACACTACGTAGAAAATCCCCAAGCAATGATGTATCGAATTGATTGAATAAATCTTCTCCGAATACTTTTTTGAATAGTTCTAAACCTGCAGGTAAATAATCTGTTTGGAATTGTTTCATATTTATATTATTAATGAATAACAAAGATACAATAAAATAAATAAAAATCCAAATTATTATATCTTTTTTCGTATGTTTTCTTTTAATACTTCTATGTTTTCTTTTCTATCTTTCATTTTAAAGTATTCTTGTGCATTTATATATTGTCTACAAGATATATCTTCAAATACCAATTCTAAAAAATATGGACTATTTTTGTGGGTACATCGTATTACCTCAATTTGACCAGGTAATTCTTTAAACATCCATGATGTTTCATCAATTTCTGAAAATAAACATCCTATGCAACTATCTTTTCTCATTTATTTTAGCTAATTTTTTAGCTCTGATATATTCTTGGATTGTTTCTTCGGGTAGAGCATCAAGAATTCTAAAAATATTTTTCTTATCCCTATTTAATTTCCTAAGAATAGGAAGAATATCAGCAATTGTGATACTGGGTTCTTTAGTCCAACTAAAAGGTTTTTCATGATGGTAATAATCATATTTATTACCATCATCATATTCATTAAGAAGGTCTTGTATTAATTTATATTTTTCTCCCATCTTTTAATTGATTAAGTTTACGTTTCCTTAACATTATATTTAGTTCATACAATACTTCTTCATTTGATGTTATTTCATCATAGATTTTTCTTGCCCTTTCTTTTGGTGGTGGTGGTGGTGGTGCTTTTGATACCCCTCCATACCCATCTATTGCGTCATCCTCGACTGTTTCCATAATTCTTTTATTTATTTTTTAGTTGATCTAATTTCTTTTTTCTTAATAATTGGTTGAATTTTTCCATTACATCAGGATCATCTTCCAATTGTTTTAAAATATCCTTTGCTTTTTGTAAAGGTGTTTTTTC
>JACKZZ010006262.1_pt1 | contig 20143 bp, 10 predicted proteins | sample 8027871 | NCBI WGS metagenome assembly JACKZZ01 (sample SAMN15724774, study PRJNA655200) | protist metagenome | isolation source: fluorescence activated cell sorting (FACS) single amplified genomes of... | place: USA: West Boothbay Harbor, Gulf of Maine | collected 2000-07-19
AAAACCGTAACATAAAGAGCCTAGTAGGTAGTTACGTAGCCATTGCTATGGTTAGTTTTAAGAAAACAATTTTAGTAGATTGTTAACATCAGCATGCGTGTGCGGCGTGGGGGAGAATGTAAGATGTCAGTTATGGCCGTATCTTTGCGTTCTCGAACACCCTCGCGTTGCGTGCGAGCATGCGTATCCATATCGTAATCATGTCATTCACATAGCGCTCATGTCAAGATCCTCTCATGTGCGCACACTTCCCAGTCAGTCTAGTGTCTCCGACCTAGACATTCGCCACAGTACAAAGTACGTTCGTTTAGGTGTTCTCCTGAACTATAACAAAATGATAGGAAATAATAGAAGGAAATAATAGAAGGAAATAATAGAAGGAAATGATAGAAGGAAATAATAGAAGGAAATAACAGAATGAACTCAAGGACGTAATAATTTTAAATAGAAGGAATCAACGGACGTAATAAGCTCAGCATCTAGGGCGCTAGTATAATATTTTTTCTGTCTACGACTCTAGACGCTGAGGCACAACATCATGCAGTATTTCATAATATTGAAGGACTGATCGTAGGAATTCGAATAGATGGAGACTGCAATACATCCCGAAATCGGCAGACAACTAGATAACACCTTTAACTTATACATTGTACAATTTAAATCCCGAGCTCGGCATTCGAGCTCAGAATTGCCCTCAAGCAGATTCTCGTGGAAAAGCGGCTCGTGTTGATAACATCCATCATTGATCGACATTGATTCGCGTGGCGGTGCCAGTGGTGAGTTCAGCTGGCAGTTTCTAACTCCCTCTGACTGAGTCACCGACTGAGCAACCGACGCGGTACTATTGGTATAACGATCTGATTCTTTCAGAGGGTAGACTCCAACATCACAACACTCACACGATGGGCCGATCCGCTACTCTCCATGCTCGTGGGTATAATATCGATTGATAAATTCTTCGTTAATCTAGACGGCCGGGCGCAAATCGTCTGACTGTGTTACTGTAGAGATGCCAGATGGTAATATTACGCGAGACGCGGTAATATTGAGAGAGTCGATTGATATTAAGACAATAGTTACATATAGACATTGTAATCATTTCAGCGACTGGAAAGAGACGCAACTGAATATAAGGAAGAGACTGCGTAGAAGTGATAACATCGTAGAAGTGATAGATCATTTGTTAAGAGAGTTAGAACTTTAGACAGCTAAATTCGAAAGGAAAGGAAATAAGTAAAGAGAGTGTGAGAGAGCAAGCTATAAGCCAACGCTTCTCGCCTGCTCAACTGCTTCGAATACGACAGGATGCAATTATGCTTGCTTTTTTCTTATCCGGCAGACGGCTCTTTGATACTTATAGGGAGCATGCGCGACATTCGTGCATCGCGACTTTTGAACAGCTCCCAGCAGTTTTAGAGAATAGAGCTGATGGCCGTGTCAAGAGCGTTAGGCTGATGACGGCATTAGGGAGTGCTAATGCGAAGAAGCGTGCGTCTCAGACGGCGACGCATACTATTTGGGGCAATCTTCCATATCAGAGCTATCCTAATTACAAAGGTGTTCTCTGCAAGAACGAGAAGAGTCGTATATGGGACTTCTTGAACCTCCCCAAGAACCGCCACCGAGTTCGTATAAAGGGTCTCCATTTATATCAAACTTTGCGCAGCACTTTTTACATTCTTTTTTGCATTGCTCCTCACGATACCACACCCCCCTAAAAACCTTTCCCTTAAGCCCCCACCAAAATTCGCCGACAGTGGAATAGCGATCGTTGCATTGTTCAAAGGTCTCACATACCCCTGTAGACTCTGCACCAATACAAATAACACTACCCAGGACTTTAATCTTCTTAAACATTTTTGTATGTGAGTTTTATTTGACCTACAACGCTTTAACTTAACAAATTAACGAAATGAGTGAATACAAATGGGAAACGAAAGAAATTTTAGAGCTGTGAGAGATTGATTCAAGAACGAAATTGAAGCCTTTCGAATTGAAGGAGAAGCTTGCAACGATTTGAGAAGGAATACATAACGCAGGGAAACTCTACAGTGTTATTTAGACTTGTCTTATCGTCGATAATATCGAAACGGTCTAACGTAAACACAACCGACTATTGCATCGAGTATGTGAACGCGTTGCGCGAGAACATTTGGTAATCGTAACCTCCGCGTAGAACCGAGGAAACACAAAAAATGATGAACTAACGAACGTAATAAGCTCAGCGTCTAGGGCGCTGGTATAATAATTTTTCTGTCTGCGACTCTAGACGCTGAGGCACAAAATTGTAAGACGGTGAGGCAAAACATTGTACAGTATTTCATTTTTACATTTCGATTTCAGACTGATCATAGGAATTCGAATAACAATAATGAACTTTTCGATAACGTTGCATAATTTAAACTCACTTCGATAGACAACCACATAATGCAACCGGTAGACAACTAGATAACACCTTTAGATTATACAATTTGAATCCCGAGATCGGCATTCGAGCTCAGAATCGCCCTCAAGGCTTCAAGCAGATTCTCGTGGAAAAGCGGCTCGTGTAGATAACGTTCGTCATTGATCATATCTCTGAGACTGATGTCATTGACATTGATTGTTGGAGGTTCCAACGCCACGCTTTGATTCTTTCAGAGGGTAGAATCCATCAACGCTCACACGATGGGCCGATCCACTACTCTCCATGCTCGAGGGTATAATATCGATTGAAAAATTCTTCGTTAAGTCTGACTTTGTAGAGTCTATGCCAGAATGTAATATTACGCGACGGTAATATTAAGAAGATTGACTGATGAGAGAATAGTTAAAGATAGACACTGTAATATTCAGCGACTGTAAAGATACGCCCCTGGATATAACAAAGCCTGCCTGCGTCGCGCGGCCATCGTACATGCAGACAGCTTGCGCTGATCATCATCTGACCCTCAGCAATTGTCGTCGTATGTGCCGTAGCAAGGGTTGTTCGGGTTGTTCTTCCAGGCTTCCTGTGTCCCTATTAGCGCTGGTATCGGACACCATGAGCCAAAGGCTTCCGTCGCGTGTCTCTCGTCTTGGTCTATACAAGCTTTTATCTTTTCTGCTTCACATTTACCCGAATGGAACAGCTTCTCTTTGCATACCTCATCGATACCATTTTCACCATAAGGGGACGACATCATTTTGTTGGAGCATTCCTCACACGATGGTCCGCCTTCAGGATCTCGCAATACCCGGTCCAACTCATCAGAACAAGCCCCGTCAGAACGAAACAGCGCCTTTCGACATTTGTAGCTTAGTTGATAATTTTCTTTGAAATTGTAGACCCTAAAAATTTCGGCGCACCTTTTACACTCTGCTTCGGTGACATCTCCTGTCCGAGGTCCAGGGTTTGACGGGGTTGACCCAGGCCCTGTAGATTGGAACAATCCACGTAAAATATTCGAAAGAACCACACCAGTTCCCACTGTCACCGCAGCGGTAGTCGCTACACGCCTGATTGTATCATAGATGGTCGTTGCATTCCTGTGTTTGTGTGCCAGGTCCAAATTAATGCATCTATCCAAGGGCGCGACATGTACGCAATCATCGAATTTGTTCAGTCTGCGCTCAGAGTCATCCGCCGAGATCACGATTATTCTTCTGTATGCTGCAATTTGGAATGCAACCGTATGCGACATCGCAGCAGGCTGGGGTAGCCCAGACTTGTCCAAGAGAATGGACGTGGCAAATGGCTGATGATCTGGTTCGTGTTTGCCTGATAACAATAGACCTGGAGGTCCAAGTACTTCGTCGTCCACAACTTTCTGAAGATCAACCGTTACCGAGCAAACTTCCTGCGATAACGCTGCCATAAATGCCAACGCGGCGTCACGCCGGGCGTGGAAGGATCTCATTTTGAATCTGTTAGGTAAAATCTAATAGGAAAACAAACTATTAGAGAAGTTAACTGAATGAATGCTCTAAGGAAGGAATTTAGATTGATAGATAATTTAACAAGACAATAATGAATGACGAGAGAATAATACAACAAGAAAGAGGAGCTCTGCGACGATGAAAATAGTTTGAAACGATTGGACTCATTGGAGTGTGCTCGAAAATGTTCAAGCGACCATCTAATACGCGCGGACACGTTACGATTCCTTCGAGTTTTCACCAGATAATAGAAATACTTCTAGCAAGAATCGCGCCACTGCTTGGTCCGTAGCTCTACAATCTAAACTTGGTACGCAAAACGCCGGGAAACTCTGAGTCTATAGACTATCTAACATGAATCAATTTAATTTTCTAGTCTTATCGAGACGGTCTAACGTAAACGCAACCATCTACTGCATCGATTATTGGAATTCGTTGCGCGAGGACATTTAAGTTTCGTAACCTCCGCGTAGAACCGAGTAAACACAAAAATTGATGAACTAAGGGACGTAATTAGCTCAGCATCTAGGGCGCTGGTATAATTATAATCGATTGCTTGATAGACGCTGAGGCACAAAATTGTTTTTTATAATATCGAGTGACTGATTTGATTAATTTTGAAAAGGATAATAGATAGAGATTGCGATAGTAACTTCCATGAGTCTGCTGTTTAAAAGTTTTTAAGAATGAGATTGCGCTTGGCAATGACTTTTTGAAAAGGACCTTTTTCAATAGCGCTAGACTAATTGAATCCGATAGAAAACCACGTGATACTTGACTGATATTTGTCCTGGAGCTCGGAATGTATTAAGAATGCTCGAGCCCCATTACTCCCAGAGCAGATTCTCACGGACCGGGATCGGATTCGGAGGCTAGTGTTGATAACATATTCACCATTGGCCATGTTTCTAATGTCATCGCTTCGCGTGACACTGACTTCGCGTCAGACGGAGGTGAATCCAGACTGTTCAAGTGGCAGTCTCACACTGAGCGACCGACGCGGCGCTGGTGGGATTGTAGAATCTGACAACACTCACCCGATCCGCTACTCTCCATGCTCGTGGGTATAATATCGATTGATAAATTCTTCGTTAATCTAGACGGCCGGGCGCAAATCGTCTGACTGTGTTACTGTAGAGATGCCAATATTACGCGAGGGTAATATTAAGAAAATTGCTTGATAAGAGAATGGCTACAGATAGGGCTACATCGTAGACATTGCGATATTCAGCGACTAAACAGAGACGCCACTGAATATAAGGAAGAGACTGCGTAGAGGCGATAGATCATTTGTTAAGAGAGTTAGAACTTTAGACAGCTAAATTCGAAAGGAAAGTAAATAAGGAAAGAGAGTGTGGGAGAGCAAGTTATAGACAAAACGACAACGTGGTCGCCTGCTTCAAATACAACTGGATGCAATTATTAAGCTTTCTTTTTTCCTATCTGGAGGACGGCACGTTGATACTTGTAAGCTCTACTCGCGTAATTCGTGCATTTATACTCTCGAACTCCTCCCATCAGTTTTAGACAATGTTTCTTCTCCTCTATATCGCCTTTCTTCGTGATGAAGTATTCCCGTCCGCCACTAGCAACTAAATTGGTAACGCATTTGCTGCACAGTGCGTCGTTTTCTGCCTGTTCGGCCTCGCTAAGGCTCGGGTCCGTATATGCGTTACCACCACGATGCCAATGTTGCATCCGGCGCAACTCATGAGCACAGGCCTCGTTAGCTTGAAGCTGCCCGTTCGATTCCAGAAACAGGGCGCTGTGGCACTCTTCATCTGCAATCTTCAACCAATCGCCACCGTTTTTTTCGTATATGTCGACGCATCTTTTACATTGCAGTGGGCTCACTGGTTTGTTCGGTTTCCTGTTCCCTGGGTTGTTGTTCCTCCCTGGGTTCTTCCTTCCCCCCGGAAACACTCCACGCACAATGTTCGAAAGAATGACACCAGTTCCCACTGTCAACGCCGCTGCAGCGGCCACACGTCCGATTTTATCGTAGATGGTCTTTTCATTCCTGTGTGCCACATCTGCCTGAATACAAGAGAACACAAGTTTGATATGCAGCTCAGTTTCGATATGCAGCATATGCTTGACGCAATCATTGAATTTTTTCAGTCTGCGTTTTCTGCGTTCAGAGTCCTGGTCAGAATCGTTGATTTGGTCCTTGTATGCTTTGATTTGATCTTCAAGTTCAAGTGCGACCGGCGAGATGATGGGGGCCCCAGGTGCACCCTTGACCGCGAGACTGGCAGTGGTGGCTGTCATTGGTGGTGGCCCACCATGACCGTTTGCGTCTTGTCCGGGATTGCCCGGTGGTAATGGCGCAGCGTTACCGCCGTTACCGGATTCGGCGGTATTTTTCGGAAGATCAACCGAGCGCGCTTGTGGTAGCGCTACCATAAATACCAACGCGAAATCGCAGGCTCTCATTTTGAATCGGTAGAGTCTTGAGTCTTTATTATTAAGAGCGCGAGCTATCAATAACTGTATTTAAGAAATGAATTCAAAACCTATCAGTATTTGAGCAATGAATCTGAAACCTATCAGTATTTGAGAAATGAATAAAGGAACTTGGATAATGAAATTGGATAGGAAAATTAAATCGATAAAGGTAACACAATGAGAAAGATTAACTGTGCGATGATGAGAGGAATTCCGAAATAAGTTCGCAACGATTGAGTCTAACTCTAACGCAACCGAATGATGATTACACGCTACGGAAATGCTATCCCTCTGAAAGTTTGACTAAATTTCGCATCATGGATACACCACCCTAAGGTTACATTAACCGGCGACCGCTTCGGCTACGTAAGTTAACACGAATGACAGACGATAGAATCAGACTGAAGGAACAACTGAGACTCGGGTGTAAATGAGCTCTACTTTAAGACATTGAAACATTTAACATCGGAAATTCCCCAGCTTTATAACTTAAGTTTGAACTGCTAAATTTGATTTATAATCAGACATCGGCTAAACATTTTACACACGAATTGAAATTTATAATGAACTGACAATCTGACGGACGCAATGATAATTTAAATTACGCAATCGAGAAGACTGGTATTAGATAAAGCTGAAAGCTCAGACTCTGAGACACAAAATTGTAATTTATATCGAGAGATTGATAATAGAATACGGAGAGATTGTAATGTTAAACGACTGAAAATATTAGCCAATATCATCGACATTGGCTAATAGACTAGGTAATAGGTATAAGAAAGGGACTGCACAAAAACGAAAAATCATACATAGGAACCTAGATAATTGCGAGATTTGGTTAGAGATAATGGACTCATCGAACCGTGGAGGACTTTAAACACTAGTTTTTGATGCCAAGGTTATTTAATACCACGACATACTGCGTGCTGTATAAGACCAAGACCACGGTGACGGCGGCTGCCTGCTCAGTTGTTGCTAGGATACGACCCGCGAGGAGCGCGTATCACTTGGGCGACGAAATAGAAACTCAATGTCGGCATCGAAATCGGACGTTGGTATCCAAACCAATCTCGAATAATCAGCACTAAATGAGATAGCGCTGAAATTGAGCCCGCACTATGTGGGAATCGGCCCGGCATTGCAGTTTACTTTTTCGCGATCTGACTCGTAGACCAGGCTTACGACGATATTTGCTACTGCTGATGCGGAGAGACGGCCTTGTCAAGAGCGCGCCGCTGATGACGGCATTAGGGAGTGCTAATGCGAAGAAGCGTGCGTCTCAGACGCATAATATTTCGGGCAGACTATTCTTTTCCTGAGCATTCCTGAGTGTGTGACGATTCCAAACCACACTGTTGTTTGCAATGACAATTTTCTTTGTGGTTAAAGTTATGACCTTTTCCAAAATTGTCATTGCAACATATTTTACATTTTCTTTTGCAATCCCATTCGGCCAATTCCTCTTCACGAGGCAACACCCCAACGTGCACCGAATGCGACCACATAAGGTGCAACGGTAGCGGATAATGTGACACGAAATTGGCGCCGGCGGCGTTGGCGCTGCGCGCCTTGCATTGTCGAAAGGTTTCACATACCTGTGTAGACTCTGCACCAATACGAATGGCACTACCCAAGACTTTAATCTTCTTAAACATTGCCATTTTTGTGTGCGAAATTCACTACCAATTTGAATTGCCTAATCTAACACTAGCTTTCGGAACGCTCTGCAAGCAAGAATGTAGAAGGAAATATTCACTAAGCAACTCTTTAACAAACAACGCTTTAACTAACAAATGAACGAAATGATTGAGTACTAATAGAAAGAGAAAGAAATTTAAATTTGGAGCTGCTAGGGATTCGAAAACGAAATTGAAGCCTTTCGAATTGAAGGAGAAGCTTGATTTGAGCACGATGAAATTACAGACGCGACGCTTCCACTGATCAATCTACATTATCGAAACTAACTTAAACGCGGCCGAATAATGAATACACGCTACGGAATGCTATCCCTATGAAAGTTTGACTAATTCCGCATAATGAATACACCTCCTTAAGGTTACATTAACCGGCAACCGCTTGCTAAAAAATCAGGTTTAATCCATGCATACGTGATACTACTCTTAATGATGCTACACGAATGAATGATAATAGACTGAAGGAACAACTGAGACTCTGGTGTAGTGAGATCTACCTTTGAGACACATCTGACATTGGAAATTCCCCAGCTTCACCACTTTAAACTGTTTTAGGCATCGGAAAAATATTTTAGACACGAATTTGAAATTTTAGACACGAGATTGAAACTTTAGACACGGATTTGAAATTTTAGACACGAACTTTAGAAACGAGATCATACGAAGCGACGGACGTAGTACATTATTAATAAGCTCAGACTCTGAGACAACCTCAGACTCTGAGACACAAAATTGTTTTATAGGGGACTAAAGATATCAAGCTCGAAGTGGAATAACGGATAATAGACTTAGGAGACTTAGGAATAATAAGCTCACTGCTCAGACTCTGAGGTACAAAACGGTTTCATAGTTTTATAGGAAGGCACGGATTTTAGACACGAAATCACACAATAATCGACTAGTAACGATCGTAACGAGCTCAGACTCTGAGATACAAAATTGTTTCTTATAAACGGCGATAAACATTTTAGACACTGCGATAAACATTTTAGACACGAGATAAATCATACGAAGTTGAACTAATGGACGTAATACGTAATAAGCTCAGACTCTGAGACAGACTGACTCCGAACCAACCTCAGACTCTGAGGTACGAGGGCGATCTAATTTAGGCACCGCTGTGGCTTACTAGAACTGAACCATCGGAATCGACGCGGCCAATCATCGGAATCGACGCGGCCAATCATCGGAATCGATGTGGCGCTGTGACTGACGCAGCATTATCAGGAGTCTGATGGCTGTCGACGAACGTTAGTCTCCGATCCGCTATGTGCACTACGATTGACTAGTCAAAGAAACGACTACTAGCTTATTACAGAAGCTTCCTTGCGGAAAGTAACTTTAGCTTTTGTCTTAACAGCACGCGCTCCAGCATTTTTAATGCGGTCGGCAAGTCTTGTAGCTTTCTTCTTCAGCTCAAGGCCATCTTGTTTTCCTTTCCTTACTACGCCATTTATCTTCTTCCTTAATTGCTTTTCTACAAATTCTACCCTCTTTTGCAACCCTTCCATTTGTCCTCCTTGCCTACGTGCGCTCTCCGACTTCCCTTTGAGTTTCTCCACCTTCACCTTCTCCTCCTGCGACGAGCTCTTACGTTTTCCTCTCGTTTCTGGGTTCGTTCGTGGTTTTTCTACCGTCCCCTTTTTTCCCATTGGCCTCCGAGTAATCACCGTCTTTGCCTCGAGATTAGACACCACTTTTTTCTTCACCACTTTGTTTTTCACGACCTTGTTCCTTCCTTTCACCACGTCTACCTTAGATTTGCCTTTGTCTGCGTTTGTCACCCCCGGATCTGGGTTTGTGAGCTTTTCATCTTTTTGCACGTCCGGGTCGTCAACCTTATCCTCGTGTACAACTTCATCCTCGTGTACAGCTTCATCCTCGTGCACAACTTCATCCTTTTGTACCACATCATCCTTCCGTACAAACTCATCTTTTTCAGAGTCGTATCTGCTGTTTGCTGGAGTTATTCTTTTCTCAAGATATTTCTGTACAAGCAACTGCTGCTTAACTTTAAGATCCTCCGTAAATTCAGAGGAGCCTGTGCCACCTGTGGTGAGTCCTAAGTCCAAAGTTCCACATGGCGGGCCTGGAAACGCTTTAGGATAATAATGGCACCAGTTCTTTCGAGTTTGTAAATCGAGATGAGGATCTTTCATACCGCCACACTGGTCTTCAGACAAAATCTCATGCGGCATGCCGCTCATTGCCAACCATTCCCGTAATTCCTGTAAATTTGCTACCCAGATTTTGTTGGCGCTTGAACTACCGGGCTGTCCTATGACGTTCTGCGTGTAGAATACGACGGAAGTTTTTCTCAAGGGATCGCACAAGACCATGTAATGGAAGTTCCCGATTGCCATAAATTTACCAGCCGTCAAGCTATCGTAGTACGATTCGTACGTAGTACTATCGTACGTAGTTTCAGATGCTGAATCTCTTATCATCTGCAGCTTTTTTCTCTTATCCTCTTCCCAACTCAACATTTCTCCGTTCGCGGTGAAAATCTTTCCCTCGTTCTTACCACTGGTGGCACACTTACGCAGCGTAGAAGGCTCGGCTCCCTTCCCTTCGCTAGCGGGCTTCCCTTCGCTAGCGGGCTTCCCTTCGCTAGCGGGCTTCCCTTCGCTAGCACCCTTCCCTTTGCTTAGCAAATTGCTATCAGTTCCATAAATCACACCAACCACCGTGTAAATCGGGTTAGTCAGATTTTGTCTCGCCTGATCAGAAATTATCGCCTGCTTTACCTTATCTTCGAGCTGTTGCCAGCTATCGCCGCTATCGCCGCTATCGGAGCTAGTATTTGCTCGTAATGCCACGTTGGACAGAGTGAGTGTGTTTTCCGGATTCTGAGGAAAGAGACGACTACTAGCCATCGCGGAGTTCGCAAGTCGTTCACCAATCGCCGTCTCATTGTTGGTTGCGTTGATAATAAAGCTTTTATCATTCAGATTTCCGTTTCCGTAAGCACGCCAACATTTGTTGTGTAAACCAGGTTGCTTTCTGTAATCGTTCATGTTCAAAATTGCGTCCAACCGAGAATCAGGTCTGAATTTGCGATCGTGCCCAGCATATGCATTCCCATTGGCGTCGTGGAGAAGGTTCGGAAACGTCCTTTTGTAACCGGGCTCAACCCGGGGCTGAAACTGATCTACACGAAGTCTGAAAGCGACATATTCAATGGCGCTATACTTCGGATTGTACGAATACAAACGGAATAGATCCAGAGGGGGTGGGGATTCTATCGACAGTGAAGTCGTTGTGGTAGTTTCGACGTGTGTGTCGCGTTCGACATTTTGTGCTTCGACGTGCATTGATTCGACTATCCCATTCCCACGATGCGGGACTTGGAGTCCCTCTCTGAGGGACAATCCCTCTCTGCGGGACGCATTTTTTGAAAAGTGCTTCTTTGACGACTTGTACAACTTTTTGTGCTCCCTTGACAACATTTTGTGTTGCCTTGATAGCTCCTTGTGTCTCCTTTTCAAAAACTTTTTCCAGCCTTCCTTCGAAAACTCCTTCTTTGGCAAGTGCGAAACGTGTTGGATCAGGTCTTCGCAGACCTGGATCGCATATTCACCGATCGCAAGCTCTCTGGCATTGTAAGGAGAAGTTGCGTGGAGAATTCCTCGCAGGATCGGGCCTAGATAATCTTGAACATCCTTGCATTTCTTCACCGCTTCATTATTCAGCACAGGGATGGTCCACTTGATCGGTTTACGATTAGTATCGTAACGATCGGCAATCGGATTGCTGACAATGCCATTGCCATTGAAAAAATCAACATGAATGGCATCCACATGATTGGACATCCACAGGAACAGAAAGAACCTGCGGCTACCCGAAATCTGACTGTGGACAGAATCGTTCCGAACGATTGACATTTAATCGTTTCAAAATGGCAGTGGATTAAACGGCAGCGGATTCAAACGATTTGAAATTGTTGCAGTTGCTTATAAGTTTAAACGATTGATCTAATTTGTTGCGTTCAGATTGATAATCAATTTGATTACTAAGTTTCGTACGAGACTGCTCTAATTCTTCAAGTTCCGTTGGTGCTAAAGCCTAAATCGAATAATCTAAATACTGGGACTGATCTACGTAATGGAAATTGATCTTAATAGGGGCTGATCTTAATAGAAACGGATTATAATGGGGACTAATTCTTCGAAAAGAGACTGCGGCATTTCGAATTGGTAGGGAGTCTCAGGTTTTTAATTGGTGAGGAGTTTTAACTTTAATTCTGTAAGCCTCTAAATAATGCGCGGCTAACTAAAAGCACCCGTAGACGTCTAAATTATCGACAATCGCAGAGATCTCAGACTACATCTTCCTATCCGACTTAGAACATTTTCAGACGCATCTGATTATCTTGGCTTGAAATAAGAGATACGAAAATGTGGAATAAAACAAACAATAGCGTAGGGACTAGTCAAAGAAACGACTACTAGTCATAATAGAAAGAAGAATATCGGAACGATTTAATGCTCGGTGCTATAGCGCTGAAGATGACGAGTCAAAGAAACGACTACTAGTCATCAAAATAATGAGACGAGTCCTTCTGTTTAACGTTAGAGGTGACTAGTCAAAGAGCGCGACCAGTTATCAGATTTTTTCTTTTTCTTCTCTTCCATTCATCTCCTCTAGGTTTTTACCATTTGGGCAAGGGTCCTCCTTCGTTTCTCTCATTCCCTCATCTGTTCGCTTAGCACTATCCTCGCCTTCCAATCACTACCAAATCTGTTTCGGGATTCGACATTGGACAAGCTCCCCATCACTGTGATTCAGGGGGAATTGTGAGGCCGTTTTTTGAATAACTGCGATTCTCTTTGAGTTGCTGCGAGTTGCTGCGATTCTCTTGCTTCTTTCTCACGAATTATCTCCTCACGGACCTTGCCGTTCACGCACTCTGTGTGGTCTATAAACGTGGCTTTGTCTGAGGCGCAAATTGCATGCAAGTTTACGCCACCCTCTGGAATGCTCTCCTCCAGCCGAGTTAGAGCCAACCACTCCATGCCAGGCTCGACAGGGCCAATCAATTTTCTCCATATCGAGCCTAAGGTAGAATTAGCATCGTGGCATTCAAAACAGGACTGCATGATAACTTTGTGGCACCACTTTTCGGCATTGGGAGCACCCAAAAAACGCCACTGGTAATTCTCTGCAGTTGCTACGCAATTTGTCACTTCTTTATTAACTTCCCAATCTAACATTGCGAACCCCGAAACAGAATCAACGGAAGAGAAGTGGAGAACCGCACTACCAAGGAACTTGCGCAGGTCTGCCATTGAAAACAATTGAGGACTTCGAAACGGATTACGACTGTGTCAAACGGATAACGATTTAGAAACGGATATTAGCGACTTTGAGAAACCTATAACGACTTTAAGCTGATATTACGACTTTGAAAAACTGACTGACCACTTACGAACTGCTGAAGATTTTGAAACGGATAGAGACTTTTAAACGGATATCGAATTTGATACGGCTAACAACTTTGGAAAACTGATAACGACTTTGAGAAACTTATAACGACTTTGAGCTGATATTACGACTTTGAAAAACTGACGACTACTTACAAACTGATTACGACTTTGTTAAACTGAGCAACTTCTAAAACTTTCTAACAACCTAAGATCCGAAACGATTTGGGACTGCTGTAAGGAATAGCTGAGCAATTTGAGACTGTCAAGAGAGTTTTGAATTTTGGAGATTTCGAGGAGAAATAAGTGTAAATATCAACATCTATCTTTAAGCGACACGATAATGAGGGAAACCTATCGGATATCATCCTAAGCTTCAAATTGGCGTGGCTATTTCTGGCGCGACTAGAAAGGAAAATGCTACAGATACCAATGCTAAAATTGAAAAGCTTCAAATCCATGGCGTTCCACATCATGATAGAAAGCACGCGCTGGCAGTACTGGAAATTTAAACCAAAAAACCGCTATAACGATTGTGGTTTACCATCCGAGCGAGCAGCTGCCGCGCGTCGGCTCTGCTACGCCTCTGCAACAGCTCGGTTTCTGACGGATGCACGTTCTGCTGACATGCGGCTTTTCGAGTCCTGAGACAAAGCACGCGTGCGTGCACATCATCACTATCATGACTCATCATCCGAACCCTACTCGACATTCTGCACGCTAGCATTGCTAAATCATAAGACCTCGCTACGGAACGCGATGCTACACCTGTGCAGTGATTCATCGACCAAGACTGTTGCAACTTACTAGGTCCAGGGCCAATTGAGCGCCACAATGATCATTTTTAGCGGCTCGCACATTGAAAGCACCTCATCGAGCCACCATAGATGATTTTGCTTTTACAATTGACCTAGGTAGTTTTACGTTCGCGGTTCTATGAGGCCTGCAGAAGTTGGCAGAAATGCAGAAATCCGTCTATCTCTTGAGATGAAACTGCATTAGCAGCGCTAGTACGCAGTCAAACCTGGAGTGAGACGTAACGAAATCGGCTTTTATGCGATAAAGCAGCAGCTGAAGTTGCAGGAGTGAAGCGTCTTCGGAATTTCACAGGTGTGAACCGAGCAATCGTTGGCAGAAATCGCGGTCTTCCTGCAACGCCCTTATCCTTTGTTTCCTTCATGTCCCTCGTCCGTGCCGGTCGCGGAATACGAAATCTGGCGCATTTGTCCCCGAAACAATGCTGCTCCCCTTGCCATAATTTTCTGCGCTCGGAAACTGCGCGGACTGTGGCTCAAGACTGAATGATCATCCGCGAAATGGTGTCGCCTGCAGTAGACTAAATCTAGCTTAGTTTAGCTGGACCTCACAATAGGAAGCTGCAATGCCCTGCTGCGAGTACAAGTTCCCTGTCTAACCACGACAGATGACTTTGCTATTACAATTGACCTAGAAAGTTTGACGCGGACTCAAGAGTTTCGCGTGTTAAGGCGACACAAATCGAACTTTCCCACCTCAGACTCTAGGCAACCTACGCAATCGCTTGTAACTTAGAAACCCACGCACGCCTGGAGCGGAAGCAGTTCTCGTCAAGCAGTGGCACAATGCAAAAGTTGCCTTTATTGGAACGCTAGGCGGCTGACGCCAACTTACGCCAAGTGCCCAAGCTCATTATGTCCCGATTTCCTGTGGAGGTGCTCATTATGTGACGGATTCCTGCTGCATCCTCTTTGTGTCACAGTTTCCTGCACCAATAATTATACCCTTTTTGTAACGGTTGCCTGCTACCATCCTCATTATGCAACGGCTCCCCATCGGTTCCATCATCGTTTGCCGATGCAACTTGACGCTGATTCTGACGGTGACCAATAAATATGACGAACACCACGCGAAAGAATTCTTAGAGATATCGCTTCGTAGGCAGCTTTTTGAAAATTAGATAACGCTGAGCAATAATTTTTTTGATAATCAGAACGTCGGACAATAAAGCTTTTGAATTGTACAGTGTAGGGAAGTTCGACATATAACGACAGCTGCACTCGATAAACCGGTAGACTACCATTGAGAAGTTCAATAAACATACAAAATAAGGCCAGCTGCACTCGATAAAAAACCAGACAGCGCATCCGGTAGACTACCACATAACACGCTGCCCTCACACGATCCCGAGCTCGGCACTAAGGAATTTCCGAGCTCGGAATTTAATTACCCCCAAGCAGATTCTCGCGGATATCGTTGGTGATGCTGTTATCCATCGTTGCGTTACCAACGCGACGTGGATTCAATGATTCTGAAATGAAACCACCAGCACTCACAATCTCAATCCGGTACTCTCAATGCAAGAGGGCATAACAATAATATCGACTGCGATCTCCTGCGTGAGAATGTATAGAGAGTGCAACGTTAAGAAACCGTGTAGGACTAAGAGACAGATAAGAGAATAGATACGAGTGGGAAAAACGGATAGAAAACTATAGAAACAGAGATAGAGCCAGAGATATAAGTAGAGACAGAAATAGAGATAGAGACGTGCTAGTTATTGAATTGCTGAAAATTTAGGATTTTGAAGGATTCGTGATTCAAAAAATATGTCAAATACGACTTGCTCTTTCACGCAGCGTGTGTGGTCTCGATACGTATTTACATCAGGGACTGAGGCGCAAATTTCATCTGGGCGGAGGTAAGAACTGCTTGAATCAAGTTGAAGTTTCTCGCGGCAGGTTGCGCGCCTCGTCGTGACAGCATTGGAGCACCAATTTGGATCAGCGAGCAGCAGCTTGCGCTGTTTTACGTTTTCCGTGCACTCGGACACTGCGCTCTCCACTTCCATGTAGCACTCAATCTTCGCCTCTAAATTTTCCTTCAAGCATTTTGTGTGGGCTTGATGCGTCCTTAGTACTTACATCTGAGGCGCAGATTTTATTCCCAACGGCTTCTTGATCTGGGCGGACTTCCTTGTGGCAGAAAGCGCAGCTCTCCTCGACAGCGGCACGGCACCAATCTGAACTTTCTGCAGCAGCGGGCAGGCTTGCAGCTTTTACTGCGTTTGTGCACTTGGACACTGCGCGTGCCACTTCTCCACGCAACATTGCGAAACCCCATACAGAACCGACGGAAGAGAAATGGAGAATCACACCACCAAGGAACGTGCGCAAGTTTGCCATTGTAAACCGTTCGAAACGAGTGAGGACTTTGAAACAAATTGTGACTTTGGAACGCTGGTGATCACTACTTACAAATCGCTGACGATGTCGATAGGGATAACAATTTTGATACGTATAACAACTCTGAAAAGCTGATGACTATAACGACTTTGACAAACGGGGGACAACTATCAGCTTCTAAAACTTTTTAACAACCTAACAAGAGAAATCTAAAATACTTATGTGACTGCTGCAACCTAATCTGAGTTATGTTTTAACACTGCTGGAAAGAATAGCTGAACAATTTGGGACTGTTGCGAGAGTTTTAAATTAAGAATCACGAGGGAAACTAAATAATCCCAAGCTTCAATGACAACTTGGCGAGGAAATGGCGGCGAGACTAGAAAGACGCGTGCTACTGATACTGATGCTACAATAGTCTATTGAATAGAAAAACTTAGCGCTGTTACCGCAACATTTGAATCGAATGATACACCTGTCGAATGTCGGCTGTTACGAGCCGAGCAGAACGTCATCTATTCTAACGTCAGAACATTTTAGACTGTCCCTACAAGCGCCTGGGGATTAATCGGTCGAACTAACCGGAGGAACCACAAAATTGCCAACCACAAGGGCAGGCCTGCTAGCCAAACTTAGCTAGTCTGCCAGGAGACCAGACTTAGTCACCGATCGGATCGGACACACACAGAAACTGCGCGATGACTAGACTCTAATCATAGGATTCAAGTTAACAAGTTGGTAGTGCAATCTAGATTCTAACATTTTAACTTCTGTACACCATTTCGAAAATCGGACTAGTCAAAGAAACGACTACTAATCATGAAATTTTGAAAAGATTGTAATTGAAAACTGAAATCGGTTCTTCCTTCTACTAAAAGGATGGCTAGTCAAAGAGACGACTACTAACCATGTGGGCAATCTAACGAGTCTCGCTTTCTAATAACATCAGAGATGGCTAGTGAAAGAAACGACTACTAACCATGTGGGCAATCAAACAAGTCTCGCTTTCTAATAACATCAGAGATGGCTAGTCCAAGAAACGACTACTAACCACTCGGGCACTGAGTGACCTGCGAGTTTCTAAGCTCGTTGATAATGGCTAGTCAAAGAAACGACTACCAACCATGCGATTGAGAGTCACGCTTCCACGGTTGAAGACACCACCACGGTTCACTACGCACTTTGAAGAGTACTTGTGAATTGGGGCACTCTGTTGAAGAGCAATTTTAAGAGGGGCGCGTAGCCACTATTTTCAGTGAGCGCCTTTAATAAGAGCGCAACTTCAGAGCCTGAATTCGAAGTACGGAGAGAGCCTGCGTTGAGATCCATTTTGCCGATGTCGGTCGCCGATTTACCCATCTCATTAACATTAGTGACGTTGAGCGCAACGTTGCATGCCTCTGGATCGCCGCTGTCTGCGTTTGGAGCCACACTATCTACGTTCGGAGCAACGTTGCTTACGTCGGGCGCCACATCGCTGACAGCCGCGCCTTTAAGATCCACCTTGCCTGAATTGGCGAAGAGTTCGTTGAGAGGCCCTTTAGCTACGTTGGCAACTAGGTCGTTAAAGAGCGTGTTGCCATTGGTCGCGTTGCCGTTGTTACCTAGAAGGTTCTGTACGATATTGGATACTAGTTCGTTCAGCGTCGTGTTGTCGCGATTTCCATTCTTACGGAGCATTCCCTGAACGTTTTCAAGTCCTCCACTTTGACGGATTAGCTTTGTGATCCAATCACGAAATGCCTTTATTTGATCCGTGGTCTTCGTCGCGCTGTCGGGAAAGCTCTTTGCAGTGAACGGTCGTACGTTATTCTTCTTTTCCTCTAACTTTTTCTTCTTTTCTACCAATTCATCTCTCTTCTTATTCAGTTTGCCGCTCTTCTCATTTAGTTCGTCCCTTTTCTTATTTACTTCGTCTATTTTCTTATTCAGTTCATCCCTTTCCTTATTCAATTCTCCCCTTTCCTTATTGAATCGCTTGATCTGGTCTCTCAGAGACTCTCTAGCTCGCTTCAAGTCAGACTTTTTCTGTTTGAGATCAATCTTGTTCTGCTTCAGGTCAATCTTTTTCTCCTTCAGGTCAGCCTTGTCGTCTGCCTCAACGTTTTTGTGCTCGTTTGTCTGTGCAGTATCCTGTGGTGCTATCGGCTTTTTCTCGGCTTCTTTCGTGCTCTTCTTCAATTCTCTCGTGCTCTTCTCCAACTCTTTCGAGTTCTTCTCCGACTCTTTCGAGTTCTTCTCCGACTCTTGCACGCTCTTCTTCAACTCTTGCATGCTCTTCTTCAACTCTTTCGAGTTCTTCTCCGACTCTTGCGTGCTCTTCTTCAATTCTCTCGTGCTCTTCTCCAATTTTTGCGTGCTCTTCTTCAACTCTTCCAGTCTCTCATTGAGTTTTGCCAAACTCTCATTGAGTTTTAACATAGCTTCGCTGTTCTCCTCAGTATTGCGATCGGCTTCTTCGATATTACGAGCGGCTTTTTCGATTTCACGATCGACTTTCTCAATTTCTTCCTGCATCTCCTCTCGTATTGGCTCTAGATCTTCATCAGACGCGGAGAAACGCAGCGATTCTAAATCATTCGCCATCGATTTCGCATAGTCCATTGCATTGCGATCCAGTATATGGTATCGGGTGCCTGACCAATAGAGAGCATTATCGACGTTCTCATCTCCCAATTCGAAGTGCTCGGGATGTTTTCTGTCTGCTTCTGGAATCGGGATTGAGTCAGCACTAGCAATTGAAGTAGGGCTTCTCTCTCCCTTGGAAATATGACTTCTTCTATCACGATTTAGAGCGCTGGAAGCGCTGCTTTTACCCTCATCTGGAACGTGGCTCTTCTCAATCTCGCTCTGAAACATGAGCCTGCCATTTTCTCCTCGCTTGAAGGACGCGTTCTTCTGAATCTTGCTATCATGATCTGTTCCTTTCTGATCAACCGGCCGTCCTGCCTTCGTTCTTAACAATAAATAGAGATCTTCGTAAGACATCTTCACGTATCCCAAGCTATAGCTTTTCTCAATTCTAAGATTCTGCTGAAATTCACCGGGTTCGTTACAGGTAATACCTTGTGAGCCAAAATACCATTCTGTATTCGCAATTTCCAACGAGGTGTGCAGGGGAGCGTGTCGTATAGTATTCAAAACTGTTTTGAAAACACTGCTTTGAGCATTGCTTCGAGCACTGCTTTGAGCGGTGCTCTGCACGGTCGATAGCGCGGATAGCAACTCGGATACGGTTAGTAATGTCGCGAAAGGCCCGGATAACATCGAACCTAATAGAAAACATAGCGGTGCGGGAATCGAACTTAGTCCTGGTAAAATAGAGTTTAGGCCCGGTATCGAGCTCAGACCAGGTATCGAGCTCAGACCAGGTATGGAATTTAAACCCGATAGTTTCGGTGACAGCGAATCGATTAGCGGCAACGAGCTCAGAGTGTAGACATTTATCTTTACCTCCAAATACCGCTTCTTGCGATTACGTTCAGAGTCAAAGAGCTGGGCTTTTGCAGATTCACTCTTG
>JACKZZ010018366.1_pt1 | contig 20128 bp, 17 predicted proteins | sample 8027871 | NCBI WGS metagenome assembly JACKZZ01 (sample SAMN15724774, study PRJNA655200) | protist metagenome | isolation source: fluorescence activated cell sorting (FACS) single amplified genomes of... | place: USA: West Boothbay Harbor, Gulf of Maine | collected 2000-07-19
TGATATGTTAATTAGTAGCGCTGCTGCTGGTAACGAAGTATGGTCAGCTGAAAACAACATTAGTATTACTAGTGCTGCAGGTGCTCAAACTAACCTAGGATTCTACAACTCTCAAGGACAGTGGTTCCAAACATTAGGAACTAAAATCCAAAAATTAAGTAACATCATTCACCAGAAGACTTTAAGAGGTGGAGCAAACTTCCTAGTATGTTCTCCTTCTGTAGGTACTATCCTAGAATCTATTCCAGGATTTGCTGCTGACACTGATGGAGATGCTGCTAAAGCAACTTACGCTTTTGGTGTTCAGAAAGTTGGTCAATTAAACGGAAGATATAAAGTTTATAAGAACCCTTACATGAAATCTAACGTAGTATTGTTAGGATTTAGAGGATCTCAGTTCTTAGAAACAGGTGCTGTATTTGCTCCATATATTCCATTAATCATGACTCCGCTAATCTATGATCCAGAAACGTTTACTCCACGTAAAGGTCTCTTGACTAGATATGCTAAGAAAATGGTTAGACCAGAATTCTACGGAACAATTGATATCGCAGGTTTAAACACTCTATAATGAGTAATTAACCAAGATTAAATAAAATTAGGCCGAACGTTAGTTCGGCCTTTTTTTTTCATATTTATAATAAAATAGTTTAGATATGAACATACCAATTTATGATGGTTGCCCTAAATGGGTAAATAGCGCAGTACCATTTGGGTTCTATAATGCAGATGATGAATTTAAAACAGATGCAGTTAAAGTAGCTAAATTTTGTGCTGCTAGATTAGGATATCCTTTAGTAGATATAGAATTACAATCTGGATCATTTTTTACTGCTTTTGAAGAAGCTGTTACCACGTATGGTAATGAGTTATACGCGTATAAAATACGAGACAATCAATTATCAATTGAAGGGTTAACCACTGGGTCAAGTTTAAATCAAGCGCTTATAACACCGAGTTTTGAACCAATTGTAAGATTAACTGAACAATATGGTGAAGAAGCAGGTAGTGGAGGAAATGTACCTTATTATTCAGGTTCATTTGCTTTAACATCAAGTCAACAAGAATATTCATTTAGTACTTTTATTTCAGAAAGTCAAATAACTAGTTCATTAGGTACAGGTTCGGCTGCTTATGGTAGTAAAGGAATAGAAGTAAAAAGAGTATTTTATCAAGAACCATATCCGGCATCAGCACGTTATCTTGATCCTTATAATGGATTTGGATTTGGTGGTGTATTAGCTGCTGGAGTAATGGGTATTGGAGGATTTGGAGATGGTTTAGGATATTTAATGGCTCCTTTAAATTATGATTTACAAGTAATTCAACAAATAGAATTAAACCAGCAAATTAGATTAAATAATTATTCATTTGAAATAAGAAATGATAAATTAAAAGTATTCCCAATTCCAAGTTTTAATGATGTCCCTTCAGGATCAGTAGGACCTCAAATTTGGTTTGAATATATTATACGAGACGAAAGAATAGCAACATCTGTTAGTCAAGAAGCTGATAGAGTTACAAATGTATCAAATGCTCCATATGAAAATCCAACATATGAATTTATAAATTCAGTAGGTAGACAATGGATATTTGAGTATACATTAGCATTAGCTAAAGAAATGTTAGGTTATGTAAGAGGTAAATATAGTACAGTTCCTATCCCTAATGCAGATGTAACACTTAATCAAGCAGATTTATTAGGAGCTGCTACAGCAGAAAAAACAGCATTAATTGAAAGGTTGAGAACTTACTTTGATGAAACATCTAGAATGGCATCATTAGAGAGAAGAGCTAATGAAGCAGATTCTAAAATGAAAGAATTACAACAAGTCCCTTGGACTATTTTTATAGGATAATATGGCAATGTTTACAGGAGTCAGAGATTGGTCTCTGATGAGAAATTTTAATAGAGAGGTTATGGGTAATATTATTACTCAACAATGTGCTATCTATCAGTTTAAATTAGAAGAAACTAAAGTTAATATTTACGGCGAAGCTGCTGAAGAAAAATATTATGATGGTCCCTTTTTATTTAATGTATTAATGGATAGAGGAGATCAAGATTTTTCCTTAAATAATGAAGGTGTACAATTTGATCAAAGCATTAACTTTTATTTCTTAAGAGATGATTTAGTTGAAAAAGACGTGGTTCCTCAAGTAGGTGATATTATATTATACGAGGAAGGATACTATGGAGTTCAAAGTACAATTGCTAACCAGTATTGGGGAGGTAAAAATCCTGAATATCCTAATAATGATTCTGATGGAACACCAAACCCATTGAATCCAGGATTAGAAAAATTTGGTAATAATGTTTCAATACTAGTATCGACATATTACATACCAGCAGATAAAGTAGCAATTTCTCCTAATATAGAAAGAATGTAATGGCAAAACCAAGGAAACCAATACCAAAATATCAATTAACCTTAAGTGAAGGCAAACATCGTGCTTTTGAAGGTTTTGAAGACAGAGGGATTCAAACAAATCCTAATGACGCTAATATGCCAGTTAATCCTAATTATCAAGATACAGGGATAGCACAGAATAGATCATCTCAAATGAGTATGAAAGATGATACTACAAAACAATATTCTATTGGTATAAAAGATATTGATGAAGCTATATTTTATTATTTTAAAAACCAAATAAAACCATTTGTGTATCAAAATGGTCAACGTAGGGAAGTACCAGTAATATATGGTGCTCCAGAAAGATGGAAATCATTCCAACGTGATGGATATTATAGAGATAAAAAAGGTGCTATTATGTTACCTATTCTTGTAATTAAAAGAGATTCATTATCAAAAGATAGAACAGTAGCAAATAAACTAGATGCTAACCAACCTAACTTATATGGTAAATGGTCTAAACAATATAGTCCAAAAAACTTTTATAGTAATTTTGGTACTTTAAATAACAGAAAACCTGTTGAAAAATTCCATGTTGTAGCACAACCAGATTATGTTACAATGGAATATAGCTGTATTATTCAGACATACTATATGGAACAATTAAATAAAGTAATAGAAGCATGTGAATACGCTTCAGATGCTTATTGGGGAATGCCTGAAAGATTTCAATTTAGAGCATTTATAGATACATTTACTACAGCAACTGAATTAACTCAAGGTAAAGATAGATTAGTTACTGGTACTTTTAATATTAGATTAAGAGGATACATACTACCAGATACAATACAAAAAGAATTAAATGCAACTAAAGTATATAATTCAAAAGCTAAAATTACCATTAACACAGAAACAGTTAGTAATATAGAAACTGCAGGAAAACCTATACAAAACCCAACTGATGACCATAGAAAAAGAAATTTAAGAGATTTACAATAATTATATTTTTTTTAATTATTTATATATATTTATAACCAACATAAAATTTATTAGACATTATGGCAAATAAAAAGTTATCAGAAGAAGAAGTTTCAAAACTAAAAAACTATCAAAATGAAACAAATGAGATAGTAGGAGCATTAGGACAAATTGAATTACAATTTGAATTATTGGAAGAAAAAAAAGAAGAAATATTAAAGAAATTTAAAAAATTACGAGTAGATCAAAACCAACTCGCTAAAGAACTTACAGAAAAATATGGTGATGGTAATCTTGATTTAGAAAAAGGAGAAATCATCCCAATAAAATAGTTTTTTGAAATAATTTTTAATATTTATAATAAAACAAAATAAATATAATATATAACAATGGCAGAAACATTAATATCTCCGGGTGTATTAGCAAGAGAAAATGATCAGTCGTTTATTGGATCAAGACCTGTAACTTTTGGTGCAGCAATTATAGGACCGGCAGTTAAAGGTCCTGTGCAAATTCCAACAGCGGTGTCTTCATTTTCACAATATGAGGCTATTTTTGGAGGAGCAGTAGAAAGCGGTTCCCAATATTACACATATCTAAACTCTATCGCAGCAAGAAATTATTTTGCTCAAGGTGGTGAATCATTATTAGTATCAAGAGCCGTTACTGGATCTTTTTCATCAGCATTTACTTCAGGTAGTGCTGCTGGTCCAAATCAAAGTGGTATTATGGCTAACGCTTGGAATGATTCAGCGGCTACTCAATATCAAAAACAATCATTTGTTTTAAAAACAATTTCTGAAGGTGAAATTATGAACAGTTTCAGCACAGTAAACGCTAATGGTTCTTTACCAAGTGGATCAGCTGATAATCTAAGATGGGAAATTGCTTCAGTAAACACATCATCAGGACAATTTTCGTTATTAATTAGACGTGGTAATGATATTAATAATCAAAAATCCATTTTAGAAACTTATAATAACTTATCAATGGACCCAACAGCGGTTAATTATATTGGTAAGGTAATTGGAGATACTTACTTTAGTATAGAACAAGATGGTTCAGATTACTATGTAAAAACAAATGGTAATTATCCACGTAGAAGTGCTTATATTTATGTAGATAGCGTTGGTACACCAACACCACAATATTTTAATAATGATGGTTCAATAAAACCAGCATTTACAGGAAGTTTACCATTAGTAGGATCAGGTTCATTTGCAGCCGCTACAGGTAAAAATATTGAAAATAATACAGCACTATTTAACGAAAATATTACAGCAAATAACATTCAAGGTATTATTGCCGATGACTATACTGCTTCAATTAATATTTTAACTAATGCCGATGATTATCAATTTAATGTAATATCAGCTCCTGGATTAATAGGATCTTTACATGCATCACAAGTTAGTTCAATAGTAGCATTAGCACAAAGTAGAACAGATTGTATTTCAGTAATAGATTTAGTAGCATATAATTCTACAATCAACTCAGTAACTACACAAGCATCATCATATGATACTTCATATTCAGCAACTTACTGGCCATGGCTACAAACAGTCGACGCAGGTACTGGACAAACTGTTTGGGCGCCAGCTTCAACGTATATTCCAGCAGTATACGCATTTACAGATGCATCATCAGACCCATGGTTCGCACCAGCAGGTTTAGTTAGAGGTGCTTTAGGAAGTGTAGTAAGAGCAGAAAGAAAATTAACATCAGGAAACAGAGATACTTTATATGAAGCAAATGTTAACCCAATAGCTACATTCCCAGGAAGTGGAGTTGTAGTATTTGGACAGAAAACATTACAGAAAAGAGCAAGTGCTTTAGATAGAGTAAATGTACGTAGATTATTAATAGCACTAAAATCTTATATTGTACAAGTATCAGATAACTTAGTATTTGAACAAAATACAAACTCAACAAGAAATAACTTCTTGGCACAAGTTAACCCATACTTAGAATCAGTACAACAAAGACAAGGATTATATGCGTTTAAAGTAGTAATGGATGCTTCCAATAATACACCAGACGTAATTGATAGAAATGAGCTAGTAGGTCAAATTTACTTACAACCAACTAAAACAGCGGAATTTGTAATTCTAGATTTCAACGTTTTACCAACTGGAGCAACATTTCCTGAATAAAAACTAAAGAATAGAATATTTATAATAAAATAAACAACAATGGCAGTATTAGACCCGAACGAAATATTTTATACAGCATTTGAACCAAAGCAACAGAATAGGTTTATCCTATATGTTGACGGGATTCCTTCATACCAAATAAAAGGTATGGGAGCTGTTTCATTAACCCAAGGTACAGTTCAATTAAACCATATTAACGTTGCAAGATACGTTAAAGGTAAAACACTTTGGAATACAATTCAAATGACGTTATTTGATCCAATTACACCATCAGGTGCACAAGCATGTATGGAATGGGTTAGATTACATCACGAATCAGTAACAGGTAGAGACGGATATAGTGATTTCTATAAGAAAGATTTAACTATGAACGTATTAGGACCTGTAGGTGATATCGTATCTGAATGGATTATCAAAGGTGCATTAATTACAGAAGCTAACTTCGGTGATTACAGTTGGGATAATGAGAGTGCTGCTGTAGAATTACAATTAACAGTACAACCAGATTACTGTATACTAAACTTCTAAAAAAGAATTTACCCCTCCTTTTTTTTAAAATAGCTTGGCTTCGGTCAAGCTTTTTTTTATATTGTATATGTATAATAAACGTTATTAATTAAATAAAGTATATGAGCAAATTTAAATTCCCAACTGAAGAGGTAGAACTGCCATCAAAAGGCTTAATTTATCCAAAAGACCACCCATTATCAAAAGGTAAAGTAGAAATTAAATATATGACTGCTAAGGAAGAAGATATTTTATCTAACCAAGCCTATATTCAAAAAGGTGTAGTATTAGATAAATTATTAGATTCTGTAATTGTTTCTAAAGATATAGATCATAGAGATCTAATTATTGGAGACAAAAATGCAGTATTAATTGCTACTCGTATTTTAGGATATGGAAAAGATTACAAATTTTCAAGAGATGGAAAAGAATTAAGTGTAGACTTAAATGATTTTGAAAATGTTGATTTTGATGAAGAAAGAATAGTTGATAATAAAAATGAATTTTCCTTTAATTTACCATTTTCTGGTACTGATATTACATATAAGTTATTAACTGGAAGAGATGAAAAGAAAATTGATGCTGAAATAAAAGGTATTCAAAGAATTAATAAAGATGCTAATCCCGAACTATCTACTAGATTAAAATTTATGATCCAATCAGTTAATGGAGATGTAGATAAAAAAACTATTAGAGATTTTGTTGATAATTATTTATTAGCAAGAGATTCTAGAGCACTTAGAGATGAAATTAGGTATACTCAACCTGATGTTGATCTAAGACACACTCTGGAGTCGGGAGAGGAGGTAACGGTCCCTATTGGACTAAACTTTTTTTGGCCTGACCTCTAAAATAGCACCCCAAATTAGAAAAAATTTATTTTCCCAAATCCATCAAATTTTATTTCATGGAAAAGGTGGATATGATTACACTACAGTTTATAATATGCCTATTTGGCTTAGAAAATTTACTTTTTCTGAAATAGATAATTTCTACAAAGATGAAAAATCAGCATACGAAAATGCCCAAAAGGGAGGTAAGGATAAGAAAACCCTTGTTTCTGCTGATGGAAAAGTAAACACACCTGCCTTTGCTCAAGAATCTAAAGCATATAAAGGTAAAACAAGTTATAAATAACAATATTTATAATAAAACATTTACATGGCTGACGGTCTAGATAAGATAAAAAAACAGGTAGCAGAACTATTAAAAAGTAATAAACTTACTAAAGAATCTTCTGACTATTATAAAACAATATCAGCCTCATTAGATAAATCTGAATCTTCCCTTGGTAAATGGCAAAGAACACTTAGATCTATTAATGATGAGTTGGATACAACTTCAGACAACTTAAGTTATATAGCTCAAGCTTTTGCAGATTCTGTTAATGAATTATCAAAAGGTGATACAGCTATTGCAAGGCAAAAATCATCTTTAGGTAAGATGGTAAACATAGCAAGAGATTTAAGGGATATAAGACAAGGAGAAAAAGAATTTACTACTGATACCCTAAAAAAACTTCAAGAAAAAGCTAGAACAGAAAAGTCTAATTTAGAAATAGCAAGAGGTTTATTAAAATTAAATGGCGAAAATCTTGGTGCTATAGACTCTCAAATAGATACTGCTAATTTACTATTAGAAGAGTATAAAAATATTGAAGACGTTAATAATAAAATTAACAAAGAATTTGGGATTTCTTCTGGTTTGGTAAAAGGATTAGGAGCTACTTTAAAGAAAGCAGGTTTTGGAGATTTTTCTGCCTCTATTAATGAGGCTTCAATGGCAACATCAATGATGGGCCAAAAAGCAGCTCAGTTAGGTAAACCTTTTAGCGCTAATGCTACATTTTCTAAAAATTTATTTTCAAATCTTTCAAAATCAATAACCCCCTTAAAACTATTTGAAGTTACCTTAGGTTTAATTGTAAAAAGCTTTATGGCTTTAGACAAAATGACTGGGGATTTAGCTAAAAATTTAGGGATTAGTTATAATCAAAGCAGAAATTTAAATAAAGAATTTACATCTTTAGCCTCTAACTCTGATAATATTTTTGTTACTACTAAAAACTTAAATGAAAGTTATGGGCAATTAGCAGATCGTTTTTCTGTTACAGCTGGGTTTAGTAATGAGACATTAAAAACACAATTAGAATTAACAAAACAAGCAGGATACCAAGCTGATTCAGCAGCAGAACTTGCTAAATTATCTCTTTTAACCGGGGAGTCTACTGATGATATACTTACTAATGCTTTAGGTACCGCAGCAGCATTTAATGGGCAAAATAAACTAGCACTTAATGAGAAAAAAATTGTAGAAGAAATAGCAAAATCTTCCGCATCTATTCAGTTAAGTATGGGTAATTCAACAACTGAACTAGTAAAAGCAGCAATTAATGCTAAAAAGTTTGGTATGGAATTATCTCAAGTAGATGCCATAGCAGGTAGTTTACTTGATTTTGAATCTTCTATTTCGAATGAATTAGAAGCAGAACTTTTACTAAATAAAGATTTAAGTTTAGAAAAAGCAAGACAAGCAGCTTTAAATAATGATTTAGCCACAGTAGCAGAAGAAATAGCAGATCAAGCAGGAACAGCAGCAGAATTTGCTGACATGCATAGAATTCAACAAGAAGCATTAGCTAAAGCTGTAGGTTTAAGTAGAGATGATTTAGCAAAATCTTTACAAGAACGAGAAGCATTAGCTAAATTGGGCACGGATGCAACAACCTCTCAAGAGGCTTATAATAAATTACTTAGTCAAGGTTTATCACAAGAACAAATAGCAGCAAAATTAGGAGATGAAAAACTAGCAGATCAATTAAAAGCCAATAGTATTCAAGAAAGATTTAATCAATCGTTACAAAAGGCACAAGAAATATTTGTTAATATAGCATCTGCAATATCACCTGTTATATCAAGTATAGCTAAAGGTACTGAGTATATGGCAAATTTAAGTAATCTAACTAAAGGTCTTTTAGGAACACTTTTATTAATAAACCCATTAATGAAACTTCAAAATAGTTATTCATTAATCGCAGCTGGAATACAAAAAAGGAGGCTAGTGGCTAAAGGTTTAGAACTTGGTTTAGGAGGTCAAATCTTAGCTATGTTAGGTTTACAAAACGCTGCTATGGAATTTCAATTAATAAAAGAAAAAGCAAGTAATGTTTTAAAAGGGATAGCTCTTGCTTTTGAAAATAGTAAATTAGCAGCCATTATTGCTCAGGGGTTTGGTATAGTTAAAAATATAGCTAAGGATACCATATTATTAGGAATAAAAGTAGCACAAGCAGCAGCATCTTTAGTAGCAGTATCAGCTTCAACTTTAGGTATAGGAACAGTAGTTGCACTTGCAGCGGCAGCAGCAGGTATAGCATACTTAAATTCTATGACTAAAGCCGATGATTTAATGAGTAAGGGAACGGGTGGTTCAGGTTATGGTGGTAGAGTATTACTAGCTGGAAAAGATGCATTTGCACTAAATAACTCGGATACAGTAGTAGCAGGAACTAACTTAGGACAAGGAGGAGGAGGCACTAATATGAGTGAAACTAATAAACTATTAGCTCAACTAGTCAAGAAAACACCAGAAATGGCTCCTTTAGGTTTATACGAAGTACAATAATATAATATTTATAATAAAACAACAATTATGGGATTACTAGACAAATTAATATCTGGACAAGCAAGTAATACAAGTTTAAATGGACAAACACCAAATGTTCCTAATTTTGGAACATCTACATTACATAACCAATATTCAACTATTGGGGACCCTAATGCAACTAATGTTACACCAGAAAATGGGATATTACCAATGCCTTCAACTAAAGAAGCAAACATTCAAGAAGGAGACAAGTATTTGAACAACTTACCACAGTAAAATATGGGTTTAGTTGATTTAAGAACTAACCTTAAATCTTTAAGGTATGGTAAGGACACAGTTGGTGGTGGAAACAGCGCTCAACCCTTCGTAACAAGAGCAATCCCAGATGATTTATCAGATGTTGGTAGAACAGGAGGACCTGATTTTCTTTTACGAGGTGGAACTTTACTGCCTAGAATTGTTCTTAATGATGCTACAAGAGTATCTAAATTATTTTACCCAGGTAGAGGAGGAAAAATCAATACTACAAACGCAGACGATCCATTAGGCGTAGATGAAAGTAATAATGGTAGGAGACCTGTTAACTTAATAGGTACTTTATTTACAGCTAAACAAAATATTTTATCTTTATCTAATGTTAATTCTCAAGCAGGATATATTCCATTTATACAGGGTGAAGAAGAAGTACCCCAAGAAAGATCTGCAATTGGTCAATTTATTAATGATAATATTGCATTAAACCAAGGATTATACACTCCTTTATCTACAATAGGACAAACAGTTGGTAATGCCTTAGGAATACATTTAAATAAACAAGGATTAAATCCTTTACAAAATACAACTAAAGGGTCAAAAGATGGTAATACACCTTTAGGTTTACCTACTTATTTAAATGCAATAGCTACTAATGGTACTGAAGGTAATAAAAGTAGATTATTTGGTTTACTTGATAAAGTTAATACTAATAATCAAGGTATTAATACTTTATATTCATATAGTGGAGGACCAGGTGCTACATTAGGGGTTGGTAAAACAACACTTAATATGTTATCGGATCAAAGAACAGGTATTAACAATCCTTATACTAGAATAAGTTTGGCAGGAGCTGAATATGGCACATCAAGTTATATAGCAGGATTTAGATCAGTTCCAAATTTCCAGGCTATATCATTTAATACTCAAAATTCTAATAGTCCATTTCCTTTATCAGAAACACGTACAGTACCTGTTAATGGTGAAAGAGAATCAATAAATTATTTAGGACCAAATAAAAATTTATCTCCAACAGTTAATGATGATAGCTTATCGGATAAAGTAAAAAATGATAAATTATATAGAATAGGAGCATCAGCTGCATTTTATAGTAATTCTAGATTTTTTCAAACTCAAGATAATACTGAATATTTTATTGAACCATTTTTTGATACTTTTGATGCTAATGGAGCTACAAAATCTTATGGGATTTATGATACTACTTTAAACCGTTATAGTTTAGAAACAAAAGCAGATAATGAAGCTTTTAGAAGTGGAATATCTAAATCAGTCCCTAGACAAGTTTGGACACAACAAGAAATTGAATCTAATATTCCTTTTTCAAAGACTAATAATGCTAATGATATTAAAGATTTTAGAAGAAAGATTACTGATAATGGCAATCAAATACCTAATTCTTTACCATATGATGAAGAAAATAAGTTTTCAAATAGGGTTAATTTAGGAGATCCTGGAAAAAAAGGAAATATTTCAAGTTACTCAATTGGAAAAAGAGATGCTGATACCAATACCCCAAATACTATAGTAGGTAATTCTACTTATACACATGCTTTAGATAAAATCAACGCTTATCCTTTATATCAATCAACAGCAGTAACTTCAGATAAAACTAAAAATGACTTTGTTAAATTTAGAATTGGTATAATTGATAACAATAATCCAACTTTAAAAACATATATTCATTTTAGAGCTATAATTGATAATATGTCTGATGCTTATGCAGCTAGTTGGGATTCTATAAAATATATGGGTAGAGGTGAAAGTTTTTATAAATATAAAGGATTTGATAGAACAATTTCATTAGGTTGGACAGTAGCTGCCCAATCGAAACAAGAATTAATACCACAATATCAAAAATTAAATTATTTAGCATCATCACTCGCACCAGATTACTCAGATATCGGGTATATGCGAGGAAATTTAATTACATTAACAATAGGAGGATGGTGTTATGAACAACCTGGTGTTTTAGAAGGTCTTACTTTATCTGTACCTGAAGAATCTCCATGGGAAATAGCAATACCTGATGGACCTAATTTTTCTACTATAGGAGAAGAAGGAAATGAAATAGCAACGGATACATCAGTTAAAGAGATGCCTATGATATGTAAAGTTAGCGGATTTAGTTTTAAACCAATTCACAACTTTATACCTCAATTACAATCTAACAGTTATAAAGGGACAGATGGGTTTATTAACAAGTATGGACAAGAAAGATTTATTGCATTAAATAACGGGAATGATGATAATTACAGCGGGGTTAATTATATCCCTGATTAATAATATATGGCAAGATATACAAACATAAGAGTTAAAAGTAATAGAAAACCTGATGGTATACGTGGAGATAGATATTATACATCTCCAAAATATCCTCAAATACCTCTTTCTATAAATGATACTTATGTTTACGCTGAACAAGGAGACAGATATGATCAATTAGCTCTTCAATATTATGGAGATTCTAGTTTATGGTGGATTATTTCAATTGCAAATGAAAAATTACCTCAAAATTCATATTATCTTCCTTTAGGAGTACAAGTTAGAATACCTTCAAATGTAGGGGGAATTAAAAGTGCCTATAATAGATTAAATAATAGAAATGAGTTATGAGTATAATAGGAGAATCGTTTGAAGGGTATGTAAAGTCTCAAATTAATACTAGACAAATTTTTCACGGTAAGAAAAATAGAGATAATTTAGATTTAAGTATTTTATCTAACCAAAATGCTTGGGTTAAACTTGCATCTTCGGTACAAATAGTTTCTGCTCCTACTAGGGAAGCACTTCAAGCTAAATTTCCTAATGAAAAAATTACAGAAACACAATACCAAGCTTATACTAAAAATTATGGAGATGATAAATTAAAAGCGTTAGGTTTAACTAATACCTCGAAATTTATGGGTACTGAATTAGCAAAAAAATCAGTATTATTTAATACAATATCTGAAGTAAACCCAGTAGAATATAATTCAGATGGTACTGTAAAACAAAAAGGAAGTTATAAACAAAGATCAGGAGTAATAAATCAAAAAGCGGAAGTATGGAATGATAATTTTTCTTATGGATTAGGTGGAACTTCATTTGGTATAACTCCTCCCCCAGGTATTATAAGTGCTAAAGTAAATTGTAAAAACAGAGGTTCAATTAGAGAAGCAACTGTAGAAATAAAAGCTCAAAATAAATTTCAATTTGAGTTAATTGAACTATTATATCTTAGATTAGGGTATTCTATGATGTTAGAATGGGGTTGGGATAAATATCAGTCTTCTGATTCAAATAATTCACTTCAACAAGTTGAAAATACTATTATAGATAATCAATGGTTTAATTGGAAAGGAAAAAGTTTTAATTCCGTTCTTCCTGCTATTGAAAAATATAGAGAACTATATGAAGGAAATTATGATGGATTTTTAGGTAAAGTAGTTAACTTTGATTGGACATTTAATCAAGATGGGTCCTATGATATAACTTTAAAACTTATTACAGTAGGAGATGTTATAGAATCATTAACAGTAAATTTACCTCAAACTATAGTATCAATAGGAGAATTAAAAAAAGAAATTTCTGAAAAATATGCTGTAACAGCAGCACAACTTAGGGATTCATCAATAGTTACTTCTGCTACTACTTCAATGTTAGCATATCAATTATTTTTAGATGTAGCTACAAAACCTAATAAATTTAATGGGTCGTATACAACAGAAGCTACACCCTCATATAATTTTTTTGGCACAACTTTCCCAGGTACACCTTCTGAAGTAATTAATTCTCCTTATTTAGGTTTGTATACTTTAATTGAGGAAGATAGTAATATTCATAAAAGTGTTAAAAAACAAATTAAGGAAGCAGAATTTCAAAAAGAAAAATTTAATTATTTTTTAACTTTTGGAGAGTTAATGAATCATATTCAGGATAAATGTATTCCTTCAGTTAGTGGAGATAAAATGTTAAGTATAGATACCAGCGATGATAGTCTTTGTTCAGTTTTTCCTTATCAGGTATCAATGGATCCTAAAGTATGTTTAATAAAACCTGCTTTTGAACCTGGACTTACATATATGAATAAAACGGAATATACAGAATCTAAGAAAAAAACAACAGCAATTAAAGGTTATTTAAATTGGATGAAAAGGATGAAAGAATTTGCCGTATTTGAAGAGGGGGGTGCTATATATGGTAGAACTATGAACATATATTTAAATTATGATTTTGTAGCTTCAACTTTAAAAGAAACTTCTAAAAACGGAGAAATAAAATTATTTAATTTTTTAAAAAAAATATGTGATGGTATAAATGCCGCCATAGGAGGAATAAATAAATTAGAACCTATACTTAGAGATGATAATGTAATTACAATTATAGATCAAAACCCACTTTTAGGAATTGAAACTTCAACAAAATATGGTGAACGTTTTGATAAAACCCCAGCTCAATTAGAATTATTTGGATACAATCCTTCAGGATCAGTACAAACATCTAACTTTGTAAGGGATTTTAAATTTAATACTACAATAGGTCCAAATATAGCTTCAATGATAGCAATAGGAGCAACTGCTGAAGGCACAAGTACTAAGAATTATGATGGAACTGCGTTTTCAGCGTGGAATAGAGGATTACAAGACAGATTTCAAATGTCATATAATGACCCACCACCACCAGAGGTACCAGAACCAGAAAATCTACCAGAATGTGCTCCTTTAACAGGAGATCAATTAATAAAAGCTTATGATCATTTTTTAAATTCTGAAATTGATGGACGTGTATTTTTTAATATATTTGGAAGAGCTAGTAGAAAAATCACATATACACAATATGGTTTAAGCGCTAAAGGTAAAAGAGATATAACAGATTGTCCTATTACAAAAACCTGGTACGAAAACAGAACTTGGCCTCAATATATTGAAATCTGTAGACAACACGTAATATTTAATAATATTAAAGAAGTTGATCAAAAAGAATTTGCTGGTCAATACATAAATTGGTGTATTCAAGCTTTTGGAGGAAAATCTAAAGGTATAGATCAAAGTGAATTTTCTTATTATTATTTATTAAACCCGGATTTTACAGCTCAAGGAAAACAATTATTTAAGTCTTATGTTAAAATACTAAGCAACAAAATATATGAAATGACAGGAAATCCCTCAAACACAACTGGGTTTATTCCTGTAGGTTTAGATATTAAAACTGATGGTTTAAGTGGGATTAAAATTTATAATGGAATAAATGTAAGACAAGAGTTTTTACCTCCTGCTTATCCCAATGCTTTAAATTTTGTAATATCAAAAGTAGACCATGATATTTCTGAAAATGATTGGACTACTAATTTATCAACAATATCAACATCTAATACTAAAAAAACTAATTATGCTTCTATAACCTCATTTAAAGATTTAGCATTTCAAGTGGCTGATGAAATTACTGAAGTTGAAATATATAAAGGACTAATACCACCTAAAACACTAACTAGTGGTTTTGATGTTTTAAATCCAAGATCTAGATCAGGATTAATTTATATTCCTGAAGTAACCAATAAAAAACAAATTGTAATTCATCATACTGCAGGACAACAAGATGCTAAAGGAGATATTGCAGGTTGGAGAAAGAAACCATACCCACTTGCTACTCATTATATTATAGAAAGAGGTGGGAAAGAAGAACACGTATTTGCAGATCAATTTTGGAGTAATCACATAGGAATGGGATTTAGTAATAATGAAAGAAGAAATAAAGAATCATTATCTATTGAACTTACAAGTATGGGTTGGTTAAATAAAAGAAATGATGGAACATTTAAAGGGTATGTTGGTAAAGCAAAAACATCATCAGAATGGGGTGGCGTATCTGAAACTTATATGGTTGATAATAATGGTAATATTGTAAGAAATCCAAATGGATATAGAAGAAAAAAATATTTCCAATCTTATAGTGCGACACAATTAACTAAAATGGCAGGAATTATTAATAATTGGTCACAAAGCTATGGTATCAATATTGCTAATTTAAACTTTGGAGATGTGTTCCCAAGTATAACTAAAGGAATACCTTCACAAGCAGCAATTAAAGGTACACCTGGTATTTATACTCATAACTCTTATAGAGGAGATAAAATTGATGTAATGCCACAAAAAGAATTACTAGAAATAATATTTAAAGGTAAAAAATCAATAAATTCAATTACAACAGTATAAAAATATGTATTTTCCTTTAAACCAAATAACGACTAATTTAAATACTAATGGGGAAGCTTATTATATAGTATCTACTAATGAACCTTATAATGGTAAATTCTTTAAAACTTCTAAGGGTAATTCTTATACTGGAGCTACTCCAAAAGATGGTCCTAATTTATTAATAGAATTAAACCAACCTGAAAATACAACTAACCAACAAGATGCTGAAGAAGCAAATCCTGGTAGTTATAATTCAAGCGCAAATGCAACATTTTATCCACCAGCATATGTAAATGCAAATAACACCAATTTAAATCCCAAAATTCCTTTGGTAACATCTACTCCCTTACCAACTCAGGAAGATTATAATAATATAAAATACCAAAGATATTTCTTAAAGAGATCAACAAACTATATCTATAAAGAAATTTCAGAAGAAACTTATAACTTATATAAAAACCAATCTCCAGAAGTACAATATTCATTATATATTCCTTTAAAAATTAATTGGATTATTAGAGGTGAATTATTAAATGTATATAGAACTAATATTAATATAGTTAAAAGATCAGAACGAATTAATGGATGGGTAGGATTTTTTGTTTCATTTAAAGATAGATTTGCTAGATATTTTAAAAATGAAGATAATAAAGTTTTTTATACTAGTGGAGGTGAATTAAAAATTAAAGATACTGATATTGAATATATTGGATACTACCATGTACATCCATCTAGAGGTATAATAATGGAAGGAAGAGTGCATGTTGACACTCCTCATAATATATTAGTATTAATTGAAGAAGGAGATATTTTAACAAAACAAAAAGTATCAACAGAAGGAGAAGTAGGTACTTCAAGAAGAAGAAATATACCTCGTGGATTATATTAATCCAAGTCGTATATTAAGGGGTAAAATGGTTATAAATGTATTGGTTAGTAGAAGAAGATGAACAATTAGAGGTTTTAATAAATAGTGGTTATAAAGAGGCATTCATTGAAGTAATACCTTACAATGATAAAATACACCCGATTCTTAATAATATCTCACTAGTGTATATTCGCCCGATAAACGCGCGTAAAGGTTATATTGTATGCGTTACGCATAGTGAATGTTTAAATGTATTAAACACGCGTATAGACGCATTAATCTCGAAGTTTGACACGTTATATTGTAGAGATAAAAAGGAATTATTACATTATTTTCCAAGCAAAGCTCTTTATGACATAAATTCAACATCTAATACATATATACCAACTAGAACCACAACTCATGATTTTTATTATCACAAATATCCTAAAGTAGATGATATAAATTTAATTATACCAGTAGTAAAACATTATGAGTATTGTGAAAACCTTTATGATGAATTAAAAGCAAATATTAACAATTCAAAAACTAAATATGATGAATTCTTTAACAATAAAGTATCCTTGGTGTTCAACTACATCGAGCGAAGTGGAATACGAATACACAAACCAACTTTCGAAGGATACTTCCATGAAATTGATGGTGAACGAGCATACACTCAATACAACCTTAGGACAACCACAACACGTCCCTCAAACAAATTTAACGGAGTAAATTATGCAGCACTTAATCAAAAAAATGGATGTAGGAAATCTTTTATTCCTCGTAATAGTAAATTTGTCGAGATGGATATTAGCGCTTTCCATCCTAGTTTGTCTTGTCGTCTCGTTGATTATAGTTTCCCCACTGTGGATATTCACTCTCATTTACAACAACTATACGGAGTAAGTTATAAAGAATCAAAAGAGTTAACGTTTAAACAACTATACGGAGGAGTATTTAAACAATATAAACATCTCGAATTTTTTAGTAAAATCGATATATACGTAAAAGAACTCTGGAATACATTTAAGAGAGACGGTGAGATAACGTGCCCGATTTCAAACTTTGTATACAAAAAGGATGCATTGGAAAACATGAATCCTCAAAAGTTATTTAATTATTTGTTACAAAACTTGGAAACGTCAATGAACGTTCGTATACTGTGGGACATAATACAGGTGTTAAGAGGTAAAAAAACAAAATTAATATTATACACATATGATAGTTTTACTTTTGATTGGGATGAAGAAGAAACAAAAGTAATAGAAGATATAGAGAATATCTTCAAAAAATATAAATTAAATATAAAAACAAAACAAGGTTATGATTACGACTTTAAATAAAGAACCAAATACGTATAACATGAATTATGATGTTATAACATCGGTAAAAGAAATAGATTTGAATAATAAGTTATTTTGTACATTTACTCAATTAGAAGGTTTAGATAATCTTTTGAATGAAATACAAAGCAAATATATAATCATTTATAATAAAATGTTTGTTCTAGAAATAGTAGACACTAATGAATATGTGGTTACGTATAATGTAGAACAAGGTAACGTACATACAATCCCCGAACATACAATTTTAGTACATAGAAAAAAGGAATCTAATACCTTATACACTATTAATGCTCTTAATGGACTTATTAAGAAATTAAATGGTGGATTTGTTGATACTAAATATCAGGTAAATTGGCAAGACTATAGAAATTGTATCCTACTAACTCAACATAATGAGTTAAAACAACTAAATACAAAAATACACAAAATAATTGAAGTATAGTTTGGCTCCCCAAATTATGAGTCGTATATTGTGGTTACATTAACAGTTTTAAAATAAAAGTTACATTATGGATTTAAATGCGATTAAACAGAAGTTGGATGGTCTCCAACAAAAAACACAGACCGGACCTAAGAAAGATTATAGTTTAATTTTTTGGCGACCTACAGTAGGGAAACAACAAATTAGAATTGTACCTTCTAAATTTAATGAAAACAACCCATTTACAGAATTAAAATTCTATTATGGTATTACAAACAAAGTAATGCTTTCTCCACTTAATTATGGTGAGAAAGATCCTATTGCTTTATTTGCATCAAAACTTAGAGAAGAATATACTAAAGAAAATTATGTTCTTGCTAAAAAATTAGATGCTAAAAACAGAATTTTTGTACCTGTATTAGTTAGAGGTGAAGAAGACAAAGGGGTTAGATTATGGCAATTTGGTAAACAAGTATATGAAGAATTACTTTCATTAGCTGTAGACGAAGAAATTGGAGATTATACTGATATTGTTTCAGGTAGAGATCTTACAATTGAAACAGTAGGACCAGAATCAACTGGTACTCCTTATAATAAATCATCTGTAAGAGTAAGATTAAAATCTACTCCATTAAGTGAAGATGCTAAACAAGTTGAAACATGGTGTAATGAACAACCTGATCCTAATAGTGAATTCAAGAAATTTACATTTGATGAAATGAAAGTTGCTTTAGAAAAATGGTTAGCACCTGAGGAAGATTCAGATGAAGCTGTAACAACAGCTCCAACTTCAAATTCAAACTTTAGTTTAGATACATCAGCAGCATCAGTTAAAAAAAGTAAAGATGATGCTTTCGATTCTATTTTTGATGGTAAAGAAGGTAAAGCTGATGATCTACCTTTCTAAATATGGCAAAGAAAATATCAAAGTCTCTCTCGGCAGCAGTGTCTGCCGAGATTAAGGCGAAATTTGACTTAAATAAATTTAAATCGTCTAAAGGTTTAAATAAAAACGTTAAATTTAAGGATCAAAAATGGATACCACTATCACCTGCTTTCCAAAAAATTTCTGGAGTACCCGGTATTCCAATGGGACATATTTCATTACTTAGAGGACATTCTGATACAGGAAAAACAACTGCTTTACTTGAAGCAGCAGTATCAGCTCAAAATATGGGTGTACTACCTGTATTTATTATTACTGAGATGAAATGGAATTGGGAACATGCAGCCCAAATGGGGTTAGAAGTTAATTTAATTAAAGATGAAGATGGTGAAGTTATAGATTATGAAGGTAATTTTATCTATGTTGATAGAGAAACACTACATACTATTGAAGACGTAGCAGCATTTATAATGGATTTACAGAATGAACAGAAAAAAGGTAATTTACCTTATGACTTAGCATTCTTTTGGGATTCAATTGGTTCTATTCCTTGTGCAATGTCAGTTGAAAAACTAAAAAAC
>JACKZZ010009012.1_pt1 | contig 20127 bp, 21 predicted proteins | sample 8027871 | NCBI WGS metagenome assembly JACKZZ01 (sample SAMN15724774, study PRJNA655200) | protist metagenome | isolation source: fluorescence activated cell sorting (FACS) single amplified genomes of... | place: USA: West Boothbay Harbor, Gulf of Maine | collected 2000-07-19
CTGGAAAAGGCAAAGCAAGTATGTTTAAAAAATATAGAGTAAATTTATCAGATATAAAAGATATAAATATTTTTAAAAAAATTAAGTGTGTTTATTTTGATACTAACGAAGATAGAAATTCTAAAAAAAAAGAACAAGAATACCTTGAAATAGAAGAAAAAATATTAAACATTAATCCTAAAATAAATATATTTAACTCACCAAAAATTATCCCATTTTTAAGAAATAAATATCAACAACATTTATTTTTTAAAGATATATGTAAAGATAATCCAATATTTTTTATTCCAGATTTCACAATTATTAACGATGTAACAGATATTAGTAAATTAAAAATTAATTACCCTTGTATTGTTCAACCAAGCATTGCTCTAACTGGAAATTTTATGTATTTTTGTAATTCTAATAAGGAATTATTAGAGAATTATAATAAAATATTAAATACTTACAATATAACCCCTTGGCACGGTGCTAGAAATTTATCACAAATTAAAATAGGGCAAGACAATCATATATTTGTGCGAGAATTTATTGAAAACAAGAATTCTTTAATTAAAGGTTTTAGAAATTGTATAAGATTAATGGTTGTGAACAATGAAATCAGTGATATTTATGTTAGGATAAATGAAACTAAGTGGTGTATTCATAATGCTGATACATGTAAAGAATATACTACACGTAACAATGCTGATAAAAAATTTTATGATTTTTATTTAAAAAACAAAAAATGGTTTAATAATTTTTTAGATCATATTTATAAAAAAACAGGTAAGGGTTCTTTTTCAATAGATTTGCTTTATAAAGATAATAAAATGTACATATGTGAAATGGGACATAAATGGTATGATAGTAGTGCTGATAAATATATAAAAACAGATAGATTAGTAGAACATTGGAAAAATCCAATAAAACTATTAAAAGAAAAAATTGGCATATAATTATCTAAATAATTTTCATAACATCTTTTAAATCAGGTTTATCACTAATCGCTACTTCATATTCATCAGCATAATTTCCGACAGACATATACATTATAATTGTTTCATTTTTTAAATCTAATATTTTTCTTACTTCAATATCTTTCTTAAAATCTACATCCCAATTTAAGCAACAGGTTGCCAATCCTTCTGCGTGTAATGTATATACAAGAGATTGTGCAAACATACCACCTCCAATATATGGTGTTCTTCTTTCTGTGCTATTTTGAAAATTTTGTAAACAAGTTGTTATAATTAAAATAACAGGGGCATCTATTCCAAATCCTGTATTACCATTCTGATATGATAGTAATTTTTTTCTCATATCATAGTTTTTAATTACATAAACTTTATTTATAGGACGATTACAAACTGTTGGTGTTCCATATAAAGCATTATTTATACATTTTTGTAACAATTCATTATCTATATCTTTATTAGAATATTTTCTTACACTTCTTCTACTCATAAAAAAAGAATCGTATGTTTTCAAATCAGAAAGGATTTTTGTTTTTGTTATTTTTCTAATACCACCTATATTTTTTGTATCATAATCTTCTTTTAAATAATCATACTTTTTAAGATAATTTTCTATGTATGGACAAATAGTTTTTATATTTTTTTCTTTATGCCAATTAAAATAATTTAATATAGAATGATATGTTATTTTTAATATTTTATCATTTTTTCCAAATTTTGAAATATATACTTTATTCATATCATATAATCTTTTTAATACACCAGATTTAACTCCAAAATTTGCTTTTGTATTTTGCATTGCCAATCCTTTTTCTATTCTATGATAATCTATTGTTGATGAAGCAATTAATTGTGTTTTGTTCATTTTATCAAATTTACGCGATGTTATATTACCACAATTTTCATCAAATATTTTTTTATCATATGTAAAATTATTCATAATATATATAATATATATAATTAAAATTTATTAATTTATAAAAAATTATTAAATTTTAATTATATATATTATAAATATATAGTATAATGAAAAACATACTTGTAAGTATCCCGTCGTATTGTAAAGGAAATATTGGCGATGCAGCATTAGTTAAAACTTTAAAAAATATATATAAAAATCATAATCTTATAATTCCATCTAGTATAAAAAAACTTAATTCTTCTGATGTAAGTAAAATTGATTTTTTTATTTATTTTGGCAATGATTGTATTCTAACTTCTAGCATCTTTGAATCTATTATTGAAAAAGTACTTAATTCAAATAAGAAAGTTCATGTTATAAATACAAGTTGGGGTAATAATCCCAAAGAAAAATGTGTAAATTTTTTAAAAAAAATTTCTAGTAATTCTAATTTTCAAATTTATATGAGAGATAAATTTTCGCATGAATTGATACAAAAAGATATTAATTTTTATAATAAACCTATTTTAACAGCAGACTTAGCATTCTTATGTAAAAAAGATGAAAATACTAAAATCCAAAAATTAGAAGATTGGATTAATAAAAATGATAAACACATAATAGGAATAAATATTCATAAAGATTTTAAAGAATATAATAGTAATGTTCGCACAGAAGTTAAAAAATTTATTACTACTAACAAAAATAAATATAGATTTTTATTTATTCCACACGATTCTAGAAAAAAAGAATATAAAGATTTACAAGATTTATGTAAATCTTGTTCTGGTATTGATGGATATACAACAAATTATTTAAATCCTGAATATGAAAAATATATAACTTCAAAGTTATTTCTAGTTATTACTGGTAGAATGCATTTAAGTATTTTAACAATACCAAACAGTGTTCCTGCAATAGCAATAGCATATAACGGAATAAAAGCAAAAGGTACTTTTGAACATTGGGGTTTAGATGAACTTGTAATTGAACCAAAAAATATAGATAAATTAACAGATTTAGTTTGTTATGTTTGTACTAATTACAAAAATATACAAAACAAAATAAATAATAATAAAGACAATGTTAATAATTTAGTAAATAAACAAATACTGAATCATTAATGTAATTAAATTTATAACTTAACATTTTAAATTTTCAAGAGTTAATATTTTATTATTATTATCAATTGCATTTTTATTAAAAATTTTTATATCTTTAATAATATTGTTATATTCATTATCACTTATTGACTTTATTTTACCAATTTCCATATAGTTTTTATTAAATGATATACTAGGTAATTTATAATCATCCTTTGTTTTTTTGTCAATTATTATTGGTTTTTCAAAAGACATCGCCAGATTTAAACAACCACTAAAACGGTCATGCCACATACATTTTTTTGATAAAATAAATTTTGAATCATTTATTATATTTACCATTTTAAATGTATCTATTTTGTTATATATATTAATATTTTTAATATTTTTTATATTATTATATTTATGTAGTTTTCCCCTCGTATTCAATATAAAATTAAATGTAAAATCGTTATTATTTTTTATAAAATCTATTATATCCTTATCAAAATCCTTATTATAGTAGGTACCAATAAATGTAATCATTTTACTATTAATACTATTTTTTAATACAGGTTTAAATATTGGAAATGTATAATATATATTAGGACCTTGTATATTTGGTGTTAAACAAATATATTTTTTTGATTGACTAATGCACCCGTGTCGGCCGTATTCTTTGTGATGTAAATGTAAATGCAAAATTGATATTATTTTCTTATTATCAATACATTTATCATTCGCAGATAGTTTGATTATAAGTTCGTATTTTTTTAAAATCTCATTATTTATTTTATTATAAATAATATTAAAATTATATAAAGTATTATAATAATCTATCCATTTATATTTATCTTTTTTAATATAAATGGTAATTTTGTCATTTTTAAATATTTCTAATAAAAATCCAATACATTCAAGATGATAATTAAAGGAGCCAACTATAGCAATATGCTTCATTTTAAGTAATATTATATAATAAATAATGAAAATATATTAAAACATATGAAAAAAATGATATAACTACTGCAACCACACACTATAAAAAATAAATATATTTTTAAAAAATTATAAATATATTTATTGTAATGTCAAAAGAAAAAATGACAAAAATACCTATATTTATAATTGTTCATAATCAATATGAAGTCTTAAAACAAAGTGTATATTCATATGAAAAAAATATAAAACATCCAATAGAAATTATATTTCATGATGTAGCATCTACTTATTTTGAGACTATTAATTATTTAAAAGATAAAAAAGAAGAAGGATATACAGTTTATAAATCTAATGTAAATGATCATCATTCAGTGCTTAATTCAATAAAAGACTATATTTCTAAGAATTCTACTTGTGAATATATAGTAATGACTGACCCTGACATTGAATTATATAATGTTAATAGTGATATACTTGAATTTTATATTCATTTACTAAAAACATTAAATAAGACATCAGTAGGTCCTATGTTAGAAATCAACGACATACCAGATGAATATTATAATAAAAAAATAGCTATTGCAGGGCATACAAAGCAATTCTGGAATAAACCACGAAAAAAAATTAAGTTTAAAAATAAAGAATATGAATATATTAATTGTAATACTGATACAACTTTTCAAATTTTCCGCGCAAAAAAAATGCCTAAGACATTTCCACACGGAAATAGTGTGCGAACCCTATCACCATATTCCGCAAAACATTTAGATTGGTATGTTTATCCAAATAATATAACACCATGTCAATTATTTTATTTAAATACTACTAGTAAGATATCTCATTGGAATAATAAAAACTGGAAGGGTTCCTATTTGGGAAATAAAATAAATAAAATTAATGATTCATTTAAATGTAAATATAATTATTGTTATTGGTCTACTAGCTGTGAATATTATAATTTTAGCGATTTTGTAACTACATTTATATATGAAAGTTTGTTTATGAAAAAACCAGTATTGGATATGACCGGTGGAAAAAATAAAGAGGATGTTGTAATTGGTGCTGGTAGTATCCTTTCAAGTGCTCGGAATAATTCTATAATATGGGGAACCGGATTTATGTTTGGTAACGAAAAAATTAAAAAACCAAAAAAAATATTATCAGTTAGAGGACCATTAACTAGAAATAGACTAATACAACTAGGACTTGAATGTCCAGAAAAATATGGTGACCCAGGTTTAATACTTCCATATTTTTATTATCCCGAAATAAAGAAAAAATATAAATTAGGAATTATACCTCATTATGTAGATAAACAAAAATTTAATGAAATTTATCCAAATTGTGAGAATGACATTAAAATAATAGATGTTACAAATCCAATACAAAATGTTATTGAAAATATATTAGAATGTGATATGACTATTTCAAGTAGTTTACATGGAATAATAGTTAGCCATGCGTATAATATAAAATGTATGTGGATAAAAATTACAAATAAAATAGGGGGTGGAATTTTTAAATTTAGAGATTATTATGGTTCTTTAAATATAGATAATTATAATGATATGCTCCCCCACAGTTTTAGTAAAAAAAAGAATACCGATGAAATTATTAATTTAATAAATAATTATCCTAATCCAGAATTTCCTATAAATACTAAATCTATAATTAAATTATGTCCTTTTATTAACATAAAAAAGTCTTAAAAAATAATTATAATTCCATTAATTCTTTAGATACTTCTGTATAATCCGCATTATAACCATATTTATCTAATGCTTTTTTTAAAATATTAGATGTATTAGAAAACATTATAGGATTTTTAATTAATTTTAAAGCCAAATTTACATCTTTATTCATTAAACCCAATGAAAATCCATAATTATAATTTTTTTCCATAATATGATGTGGTATTCTTTCTTCTGTCATCAAACTTCTACCAGATGATTTGTTTATAACACTTAAAGCTATTTTTTTATCTACACCATAATCATTTAAAGCTTGTAAAGCTTCAGATGCTAAACATAAATGAGTTACATTTAAAATATTATTAATTGATTTTATAGCACACGCATTACCTATTTCTCCAACATAAATAGGATTAGAAAATGTATTTAATACATGTTTTATATCTTCAAATTTATCTTTATTTCCACCTACCATACAACATAAAGTTCCTAATAAAGCTTTTTCTGTACCACCGCTAACAGGTGCATCAAAATAATATATATTATTTTTTAATAATCTATCATATATATTTTTTTGGAAAAACGCATCAGAAGATGTACAATCAATAATATATTGTTCTGGTTTTAAATCAGGTAAAATTTGTTCAATAATATCATTAACTTCATTAAATGTTGGAAGACATAATAGTATTACATCACATTTTATAGCTATATCATTTACATTTTTGACAGCAATGGTATTATATTTTAAACAATGGTCCATAGATTTTTTTAATGTTCTATTCCAAATATATGTATTAAATTTTTTTTTCAAATTAATAGATATATTATATCCCATATTTCCTAATCCAATAAATCCTACATTCATTTTTATATATTTTTGATATATAAAAATCTAAGAATACTTTTTTTCATCTATTTTTAATTGAGGTGTTTTGGTATAATTAAATATATCTTTAACAGCAGCAATGTTATTTTGAACATTAGATACAGTCTCTGTTTCATAAATTTCTTTACACAATTTTTCCATAGCGGTTATACTAGTTCTTAAATTATGATTAGCCCATATAATATTATTAACACCTATATTTCTAAAATGATTTGTTGGTGTAGTACCATATGTGGTAGGAACAATAACAATAGGACATCTATTATCCCATTTTTTCATAAATTTTTCTATATCTGAACAATCAGAAATTTTACTATGAACTAATATAACATCAGCACCCGCTTTATGATAAGCAATAGCTCTTTTATATGCGTCATCTAAACCTTTACCAGCGATAAAAGATTCTAATCTAGCAACAATTACAAAATATGGATTAACGCGATGTTCAACACAAGCTCTAATTTTACCTGCGAATTCATCTATATTAGCTAATTTTTGACCACCTTCTACTTCAACAAAAGAATTTTGTTTTGGAAATAATTTATCTTCAAAACATACACCACCAATACCTCTTTCTTCTAATTTTCTACAAAAAATTCTAGCATTGTTAAAATTACCAAATCCAGTATCACCATCAACTAATATTGGTATATCTACAGCATTAGCCATATATTCTAATTGGTCTAAAACCTGAGACCAAGATGCTTCGTTTGAATCTCTTACCCCTAAAGAAGCAGACAAACATAACCCACTACCCCAAATAGCTTTAAATCCTGTTTTTTCTACAATTTTAGCACTCATACCATTATGTGCTTCCATAATAAATTCTAATTTATCAGAAAATAGTAATTCTCTCAATAATTTAGATTTATTTATATAACTTTTTCTAACAACATCCGTATTAATAATTTTATTAATAATGGCTGTAGTTGATACACCATTAGTGTAAGGTATTTCTACAAGTTGTCCATTCCATTTTTTTAAAGTTTCAATGACTTTCTCTCTTGTTTGTCGCTGAGGACCCTCTTTCCAATCATCTGCATGCATTACATAATCAGGCTTAATTAACATTAAATTTTTAGTATAATCTAGAGTATCCTGTTTTATAACCTTTTTAACATGTTTCATTTCTTTTACTACTTTTTCTCTATTATCATAATTAATAATAGGTGTTCTTTTATATGAATTTATAGCATCGTCTGATAATAAACCAATAATTACATCTCCATATTGACTAGCCTTATTTATTAAATTAATATGTCCATGATGGACTATATCTGCCGACATACCTACATAAATCGTCTTCATTATATGGTTATTCTATAATATATTTTTTAAAAAATTTATAATAGTCAATTACATAATAATGTTAAATCCCAGAGATCTTTTAGATTTTTTAATTCAAAATAACATTAATTTTTATACAGGTGTACCCGATTCTTTACTCAAAGAATTTAACAATACAATTCTAGAAAAAATAGATAAAGATAAACATATTATTACAGCAAATGAAGGGTCGTCAATAGCTTTGGCGGCTGGTTATCATTTATCAACAAAACAAATACCATTAGTGTATTTACAAAATTCAGGAACAGGCAATATTATTAATCCTTTAATGTCTTTAGCTCATAAGAATGTATATTCTATACCAATGTTAATATTTATTGGATGGAGAGGACAACCAGGAAAAAAAGATGAACCGCAACATATTACTCAAGGGAAATGCATGGAAAACCTTATAAAAAGCTTAAACATTAAATATGATATATTACTAAATGATATAAATTTAGCAAAAGAAAAAATAAAAAAAAGTATAACTTTTATATCAAAAAATAACTGTCCGTTCATTTTTTTAGTAAGTAAAAATACTTTTTCAAAATCAAATACAATCTACATAACACAAAATAATTATGAAATTCACAGAAATAAAGCATTAGAAATAATAATGAATAACTTTAAAAATGAAATTTTTTTATCAACAACAGGTAAAATATCTAGAGAATTAATGCAATTATTTGATAACAATAATTTAAAAAAAGATAATTTATTTTTAAATGTAGGGGCAATGGGACATGTATCTATGATATCATTAGGGGTTGCTATGAATACAAATAAAAAAGTATTATGTATTGACGGAGATGGATCTGTTATCATGCATATGGGTAATTTAACTTCAGTTGGAACATCAAAACAAAAAAATTTAATTCATATTGTTTTAAATAATGCAATGCACCAATCAGTAGGAATTCAACCAACTGTAGGATTTGATATAAATTTAACAAAAATATCCAAGTCTTGTGGTTATAAATTTAGTAAATGTGTTTCAAATTATAATGATTTAAATTATACTATGAAAGAAATCAATGAAAAAAATATTTCAGGTCCTATATTTATTGAAATTAGAATTAATGATAAAACAAATTATTATACAGAATTACCTAGACCAAAAGATACTCCAAATGAAAGAAAAAATAAATTTATTACTAATATTTTAAATAATTGATATTTTTAAATGGCAGGAGATAAAATATTTTCCAAAGAAGAATTAAATAATGGATTATTAAAAATTGTAAAAATTCTTCATAAAAATAATATTACTGATTGGTTTCTTGTATATGGAACTTTATTAGGTATAGCAAGGGATAATTCTTGTATTAATAATGATGATGATATAGATATAATATGCAATATAAAAGACCGTAATAAAATTAAAGAATGTTTAAAAAAAAATGGTTATACTTTTACATATGGATATGGCATTGGAAATTTTAAAAATATACTTAAAACTGTAACAATGAAAGGCAGTCCTACAGTGGATTTTTATTGTTCAACTGTAGATGATAAGGGTAACTACAACGATACTTGGGAAGAAGTAATATGGAGTAATTGTTATGTTAATAATAAAAAAGAATTTATAAAAAAAGAATGGAATGGGACTATAGTACATTTACCTAATAATTATGAAGAGAAATTAAAAAATAGATATGGGGAAAGTTGGAAAACCCCTATTAGAAAAGAGAATCGTTGGCTACCAAAATGGCGTAAAAATAAAATTTTATAGGGCAATACAGTAAAAAATTATATACTATTTTAAATAATATTTTGGAAAAAGATAATATATATATAATTATAATGATTTATATAATTATTACAACAAGTATAAATAATAAAGCTGGGGTCAAAAATGATGCACATAGGAAAAATAGATATACGGAATGTATAAAGAATTTATTAGAATTAATAAAAAATAATGATAAATTACATCCTATTATTGTTGAAAATAATGGCGAAAGAAAAACTTATTTAAATGATTTAGAATGTGATATTCTTTATACTGAAAATAATAAATATAATTTAAAACATAAAGGAGGTAATGAGTTATTAGATATAAAAAAAGTAATAAATACATATGACATAAATGATAACGATACAATTATAAAATTAACAGGTAGATATAAAATAATAAATTTAGATTTTTTAAACTTAGTTATAAATAATTGTAATAAAGTAGATGCTTTTGTAAAGTTTTTTAATGTATGCACAAAAAAATATCATAAAAATAAAGACGATTGTGCGTTAGGTTTGTTTGCTTTAAAATGTAAATATTTAAAAAACTTTGAATATAAATATAGAAAAAGTCCCGAATGTGAGTTTGCTATTTATGTTAGAGATACGATTAATAATAATAAATTACTATCTGTTAAAAATTTATCATTAGAATGTTGTTTTGCTGATAATTTGAGAAAACTAATTATATAAATAGTGAAACATATTTTAAATAAAATTTTTATAGTCTGGACAATATTCTAATAATTTATTTAATTGTTGTTCTTTTTTACTAACCGCGCGATGATAATTATGAATACAGAATGTATTTTTTAAAAATGGATTATGTGTACAAAAATTAATAGCAAATTTATCAAATCCAATATTGTAATTTAATTTATACATACCAATTACAAAATACATATCTTCAGGCCAATATTCAAATGATAAATTTTTATCATTTATAGTTTTTTTTGAAGGAAATTGTGTTAAAACATCCTTTACAGCTTTTAAATTTCTTAAAGAAAATCCGCCATTTAAACATTGATATTTATCAAAATAATTTGGTATATATTTACCACATTGTCTCCAAGCATTTTTTTTACATCCACCTATATAGTCATATTTCAAAAAATCTGTTAATTTATAATCACTATTTTTACATAAACAACCATCGGTTTGAATAGTTAAAAAATAGTCTGTATCTATTTGATCCCAAAATTTTATATTTTTAAATAGATCATTATATTCGCTTGCAGTAAGATTATTTGTATTTAAATCTATTAATATTATTTTATTGTTATTACTATAAATTTTTTTATAATAATGATAACAATCTTTTCCACAAAAAAAATATAAACTGTTATTTTTTAAAATATCAAAAAAATTATTAATCAATAATTCTGTTTTTTCTAGTTTTCTAGGTTCTACTAGAACACCAACGATTTTCATTTATAAAAATGCATTAATATATTTTTTTAGAATATAATAATTTATATTATTATGATATATATTCTTGTTACAGCAACTGTAAATAATTATTTTCATAGAAGAATACATTATAAAAAATGCACAGATATTCGCAAAGAACAATATATAAAATCAATAAAAAAATTATTAGAAGTTACAAAATCATTAAAAAATAAAAAAGTTATATTGATTGAAAATGGTGGAGATAATGATACATTTTTAAATGATTTTAAACCTGAATGTGATACATTTTATACAAATAATACATTTGATAGAGTAATAAAAACATCAAATAAAGGTAGAAGAGAAATGAGAGATATAAACCAATGTATAAAAAAATATAATATAAAAGATGATGATTTTATTGTAAAAATAACTGGAAGATACTTTTTAGATGATAATAGTGAATTTATTAACTCATTATATAATTTGAAAAATATTGATTGTATAATTAAGTATGGTAAATTTATTAAAACTAATGGTGCGTATGCTTCTTTTGGTGAAACGAATAATATAGAAGGTAGTTTTACAGGATTAATTGGTATGAGAGGTAAATATGTTAAAACGATTAATTATAAAGACGATGGAAGTGATGACAGGATTTGGGTTGAAAAAAAATGGGCAGATGCTACTAAAAACATAAATAAAAATAAGATTGTTATACCTAGAGTTCTAGGTATAAATGTGTGTCCCGGTTCAAATACTTACTTTTTTATGTAATTTTTAAAATATAAATATTACATATAATGCAGGGGCAAACGCGTATTTCTAGAATGGAAAAAAGTTTAAAAAAAATGAAAAGCCAAAAAGAAAATTTAGGTTTAAAAAAAATGAAAACAATTGTAGAAGAACCTAAAAAAAAAGTAAAATTAAATGCACGAAAAAGTGAAAATTTAAAAAGTGTGAAAGACAAAAATGTAAAAATATCACCAGAAGATGTAATGACAGTAGCAGAAAAAGTAATGGAAAAATATCCAACCGGTATTAATATGGAGAATTTAATAGAATCAACAATGATAATAATGAATCTAGTTGAAAAATTTAATTTTTTAAATGCCGAAGAGAAAAAAGATTTTATTTGTGATGTTCTTTGTTTTGTTGTAGATAATACTGATGCGGGTTCATTGGAATTTTTAGACCCTATCATAAAAAAACTAATACCAAAAGTAATAGATAATATATTAGAAGCTAAAAATGAAAAGTTAGAAATAAAGAAACCAAAATGGTGTGGTTGTTTTAAATAAACTAATAATTAATTATATTTAATAATTAGTTTAACTGAAAAAAAGGCACTACTCAGGTATAGCATATGTTTGTGTCCACTCTCTAGCAGATATATCATGTTGTAGTCTATTTTTCATATATTTATCTGCTATATCAGGAACTAAAGGATCATCTGGATTTGGGTCTGTTAGCAAAGAAGAAATAGATAGCAATACTTTTGATATAGTTAGGGCAGGGCTCCAATTTTCTTTCAATATATCTAAGCATATCCCACCTGAACTATTAATATTCATATGATAAATATTAGTTACGAATTTTACTCTGGGAGGTTTGAACGGGTAATTGCTAGGAAATATAATACTTAATTTAAAAACGCCACCTTCATATACTGAACCAGTTGGTCCCATTAATGTTGCAACCCAATTAAACAAATCATCGTCTTCAGGTCCAGCGCTACAATTGCACGGAGGATCTTTTAGTAAATTTTCAAGTTCGCGCTTAATGCGACTACTGGTCATATTATATATTATTTAGAAAATGTATTTAGATTGTTTAAAATAAATAATTAAATTAGAAAAGGGAGTGGGAGAGAAGTCTTTTTGTTTGTTTTTATATTTTTTGTTTTTTATTAAATGTAGTTAAAGTTACCAGGCGCTATTGTCGGTGGTAGGGCGACCGAAGTCATCGGTTTCATCTTCGCTATCGCTATCGCTATCGCTATCTACGGCGTCAGCCCAACTACCAATGTAAGAAGGCGTTGGTTCTTGGCACAGCATATCCAATATTGCCTGAGTTCCCGGCATAGCCGACTTAGGCTCTTCCTTAACTTGAGAAACTGACTTAGGACGCCACGCACCCTTACTCCGTTTGAGTTTAAGGTATTCCTCTTCTGCTGGATACTTAACAAAAGAAGTAGTCGCGGACCCTTTCTCATATTCTCGCGTCTCAACTGGAGTAGGCTTCATTAAGGTTATACTGTCATTGGCAAACGATACCTTCTTTTTAGGCCCTTTACCCCATACTCCCCTAGGAGCCTTAGGCTTGACTATAGTGGGTCCAGCTATAGTCTTTTCCGTAGGTGGCGATGTAGCCAACACTGCGAAGGCGTTAGTAGCGCGACTACTACTAGGCTTTACCGTAACACGACGAGACAATGGAGATTTGCGACTACGATTACGCTTAGTAACGGTGACAAAACCATCGCTATCAGGGCGAGGTTTGGTAGGGGTAACCTTTTGTGACGCTTTTAAGAAAGCACCAATGGTGTGACCCTGTTGTCCGGTAGGGCGAGGTCTTCTACCACGACCACCAACGCGACGCCTGTTGGAATTTTGTTTTCTGTCGGTGCGAATAGTAAAACTAGACATAGTAATAGGGGTTGTTTAGTAGTTGTTTAGTAATGCTAACAATATCTTTTGCTGGTGAATGGTATTAGTATTGTACACCAAAATAATATCAATTTTTATTTTTCGGATCCAAAATTTGGGTGGGCGTTGGGTGGATGAAATTATAATGCCTCAAAAATATATTCTAGATCCGCAACCCTAATGCTAACTCTATGTATTTCATGAAAATTGATATGAATCACAAGGTACATGTATTCAGCATATGTCATATGAACGAAAAACTAATAATAATTCAAACTCCTTAAAAACAAACAACCCCCTTAAAAATATGTCCGTCGCACAATTCAAAGCATTCTTGAAAACCGCCGGTCTCAAAGTCAAACCACACCAAATTGATGCTATCAAATGGTGTATCAATCGTGAAAACGATATTGACTGCTACAAAAGAGGTGGTGTCCTCGCCGATGAAATGGGATTAGGTAAGACTATTGTTATGTTAGGCTTAACCCAACTCAATCACGGTGATAAACCTACTCTTATTGTAGTTCCTCCTGCCCTATTAGAGCAATGGAAAAGCGTTATCATCAATTTCACTGGTATGAAACCATGGTCCAAAGATAACTTAGATGCTAAGTTCATCGTATATCACGGATACACTGCCTGTGGTGACCACGGTATTGAAGACATTGATAATGTAGTTGAATATTTACAAGGTTGTAAAATCATCCTAACTACATACGGTATGATGTCAACTCGCAAAGGTATCGCACCTTTTCCTGTTAAAATTAAAGAAGAGGACAACTCGCATTGGTCCAAATCTAAAGATAGCAGGTTATGGATGGTTAAGTATCATCGCATCATATATGATGAAGCTCATCATATGCGTAATCCTAGATCTAGGAAATTCGCTGGTGCTGTCATATTACAAGACCCTAAGCGTAGCATTGGAACAACATCTGGCTTCAAAACCGATGAACAATACGCGTCCGAAGCTGCCAAAAAAGGTGATTGTGATTGTTCCATCTGCCACGACCCACTAAGTCATAGGTTGAAAAAGACTAAGTGTGGTCATATTTATCATGCTAATTGTATTGACCGTTGGGCAAATAGTGGTCATAATAGCTGTCCCTTATGTAGGAAACCCTTACAATTCCTTCCTGTTGAACATCCACAAAACGATAGTAAAGAATGTCATCCTATCAAATGGTATGTCACCGGCACTCCTATACAAAACTACCAAAAAGACCTAGTTTCACTTCTAGTTTTATTAGGTCTTAGTAGCATGGGTAGTCTCAAAGAAACTGCCGGTAAATATCTATTAAGACGCACCAAGATTGACGCTGGAATTAAGTTACCTCCTCTTTCTATGGAAACTTTACAAGTAAGCCCTACTTGTAAAAACGAACTTGAACTAGCAAAACTCATTCATAGCAAGTTAAGCTTCTCCGGTCTAATGGAGAAAATTGAAAACTGCAACACCATTGAAGAACTAACGGATCTTGTTAAATTAATTGAAGGTGAAAGTGTTTTCCCACTTTTCATTGCCGCCAGACAATGTGCTGTATACCCACAGCTTATCGTTGATAAAATGAAGTTTAAATTAAGTCTTTTTGAACAATTTGAAGGTGAAGACCTTATTAGACTTAGAAAAGTATTGAATAATATCAATACTAAATCATCTAAGATTGATGCCGTTATCAAAAAGATTGAAGAATGTAAAGATGAAGGCCGCAAAATCATATTTGCTCATTATCGCAAAGAAATTGACCAGTATAAAAAAAGACTACTTGAAAAGAACTTTCAAATAGCCATTTTAGATGGTCGCACGAAATCACGCGAAAGAAAAAATATCTTAGAAGATAAGGTAAAACCGGATGTCTTAATAGTTCAAATTAAAAGTGGTTGCGAAGGACTTAACTTACAAAAGTATAGTCAAATCTACTTCACCAGTCCTAGTTGGAACCCAGCTACCGATGATCAAGCTGTTGCTCGTGCTCATCGCATTGGACAACTTAACAAAGTTAAAATATTCAAATTTATATACAATGGCATAGGTAAAAATTGCTATACATTAGATCAGTATTGTAAAGCAATTCAAGATCAAAAAAGAGTACTAGCCAAAGAAATATTAGGCTAATTACATTAAAAATAAAAAAATAAAAAACAAATAAAAACCCTCCTCTCCCTATTTTCTAACTTATCTTCCCGACCATATCTTTATAACTGGTAATTTTTTCTCTTTCCCGTTTTTTATCCCTCTCTCATAATTTAACCCCCATGGACAAAGTTTAAATATATTTCCTAATAAACATTCTTCTTTTGGCATATCATATGGTTTTGTACGAGTAGAACCAAAGAATGCCCAGCCTACTTTTACCCTATTGTTCCGTACAAAGGTTTGTCTTTTTTCTATTTTTTCTTTATTTTTTACTTGTAAAATACAAGCAATAACTCGCTCAAAACTCATGCGATTATATCTATTTCTTATTAAAGGTAATAATTTACTAAATTCATATTTTTTGTTCAAATTATTTAAATATTTATATGTAACTATTGACATACCCCCATAACACCCGTGCCATAATTTATTTTTATGAAATTCTTTTAAATTTTCATCGTTAAAAATATTTATCATTTTACTCTCATCTTCTACTTGGTCATAAGAATGTATCTCAAAACACCACATTAATTTGTAGGAATCAACATTAAAATCTAGTTTTTTATTTATAAATACAGAATCATGAATTATTACAGCTGTGTCAAAAAATTTTTCTTTTGAATAATAATAATATGGTAACAATTCACCTCTTCCAGGAAATTCACTTTTTATTATTCGTGCTTTATATAATTTTTTTTCAGTAATAAATTGTTGTTTGCTGTTATCATCTATAATAACTATTTCATTTTCTGGATAAAATTTTCTTACACAATCATAACTATGCTTCCAATATCTGTCAGTAGCTCTTGAATTGACGTGTCTTAAAATAATAAAACCTATACTCATTATGATATAATAATATTTTACTTTTGTAAAATATTATTATGTAATATTAAAGCCCATCCTGGGACTTGAACCCAGAACCCCCTGATTAGAAGTCAGGTGCGCTATCCATTGCGCCAGACGGGCCGGTGGAGAATGAAGGGATTGAACCACACATCTCGCGAAAAGCATAATCGCGCGCATTACCAAATGCTAATTCCCCTTATAAAAATTGATATCATTTAAATTTATTACAATAGTAATAATCAAAAATGGGTAATGTATGTGCCTCATCACGAAATAAAGAATGTTTTTATATAGCAAAAAATCCGAATGAAATTAAAAATGCTTTTAATGATTGTGTCACTTACAGAAATTGTAATGACAAAAAAAATTTAAAAAGAAAGAAAAGAAAATTGTTAAGAAAAATAGAAAATATTGATAATATATTAAATGATTATTAATAAAGCAACATTAAAAAATTTTCTCATTAGCGAGTGTAGGTTTTGATCCTACGACCTTTTGGTTATGAGCCAAACACGCTACCCCTGCGCCAACTCGCTATAAATGCCCACCATGGGACTTGAACCCATGACCACGTGCTTAAAAGGCACGCGCTCTACCGACTGAGCTAGACAGGCACGACTGTTGCTGGTTGGTTTTTTAACATCTTGTTCAGGAACATTAATGTTAATAATCCTTACCTCCATCTGCATTTTATTTCGTCAAGCGATTAATAATCGTTAGAAATAAACGACTTATATTTAGCTTCGTTTTATATGCTGTTTCCAACCTAGTAATAAAATTTTGTCTGCTATATTGTTCTTTCTATATTGATTTCATGTTCATCACGACCGAAGAATAAGCCTAACATAGTAGTCTTCCTTATCGCATAATTCGTTTATACGATAGTTTGGACTTATAATACGAAAGTATTATAATATACGTTGGTCGCCACCATTTATTTATTTAATTATACTATTTCTAGTGTTATTCTTTATATCCCATTCTACTGATAAATTCATTATCCAAATCATCATTTCTTACTAATGAATATACTTACGACAATTCTACAAATCGTCTATATATTTAAACGCTCCGGACAGGAATTGAACCTGTGACCCCCCGATTAACAGTCGGATGCTCTAACCAACTGAGCTACCAGAGCATAATAGATTTCTAACAAGAAACCTAACCCCCATGTCATCTGTGGGGTTTGAACCCACGCGTGCGAACACACCTGATCTTAAGTCAGGCCCCTTGGACCACTCGGGCAAGATGACAAATAAACTAATAAATACTGGAAGCAGTGCTATTTTTTTTTTGAATGGAAATAACAAAACCATTTTTATTGAAATGTATATTGCTGTGCGCTTCCTTTAAAAGAATTTTCTGGTTACTATAACTAATATTAGATTATTGTAATTTGCTGTAAATAACCATATGCTCAATGTGAGACTTGAACTCACGACCCTCGGCTCATAAGACCGATGCTCTACCTACTGAGCTAAATGAGCATTCTTCGTTCTCTTATTCCCTAGAACCTACAATCTTTTCTCTACATTATCCTTTGTCAATTTTTCTTTAAATACTTTATTTTATTATTTATTTAATGTACACAAAATTACCTTATCAATATATTTTCAGTTTTTTTTATATTCTTATCTACTATGAATTCTCCCACCGAATTATGTAAAATTGCCCTACATCATGGCTGCCTCAAATCTAATTTATATAAAAAATACAATAATTTTGTTCACTGTCATCACTACACACGCAAATATCACACCATATTCAAACATATGCGACATGAAAAATTTAATCTACTTGAAATCGGCATTGGAAACCCACAATTAAATAACTTCAACCATTTCTATAAAACTAACACTCGCAAAATCGGCGCCAACTTATTTATGTGGAGAGATTATTTCAAACACGCACACATTTTCGGTATTGATATCAATAATAATAATATCATTCATAACCACAAACGAATATCGTGCCTTCAAAGCAATCAAGTTGATTCTAAAAAAATTAATAAATATCTTATTAATAAATCTTTCAATATTATCATTGACGATGGATCATCCGTTCCTTATCATCAAATTCAAACTTTCAATAATCTTATTCATAAATTAAATAAAGGTGGATTTTATATCATTGAAAATATATATGTTGGTAATCACGGAACTAACCCATTAAACTATATCAAAAATTCCATTCATATTAAAAATTATCACAAAATTGAATTCTATTTTGAACCCAAAGGTTACACCAACTCTGCTATTATTATCATACATGATACCAGGACACTTTTATAATTTCTTTCATATTATTCTATTCATTTTATATAATATGAAAAAATACTTCAATATATTTTCTCTAGGAAGTTGTAGGTCCCATATGAACTTATATACTAAAAATAACATTATAAAAAATTATGATTGCTCTCACGACACAAAATCCCACCTACAATGGTTACGACTTCTTTTAGGAAAATTGAAACTATCTGACCACCCAGCTGCTCACTGTTTTGCATTCAAACCTAAAGATTTTATCAATAAAATTACACAAATCAAAGATGATTTACTTAATTGTGATATTATTCTTATTGAAATATCATCCATCAAAGTTTTCTATGATAAATTAGGTTTCATTTATCAAATGAATAGATTAGAAGAAAATGGTATGAGACATTCCAAAAAAATTATGGTTAGAAAACAATCTGAAAAAGAAATTTATGACGATATCATTGAAATTCAAAATCTAATCAATAAACCTATTATTTTTCAAAGTCATATCAATCTCAAATTCCTTACTTTAGGTAATAAATATATACACAATCGTGTCAAAATTGATAATGCTGTCAGAAACGCATCCAAATACCACCTCATTATTAAAGATATTTTTCTTAAAAAAATGAACAAAACACCCAACGATACTATTGATTGCCGACCTAAAACCGCATTTAAATTATACAATAGACATATTGGATGGAAAGGTTATTTTAATGACCCATATCACTTCACTAATAAAGGTTATATTGTACTCTCACAAGAACTTGATAAAAAAATCAATTACATGATATCCAAAGGAATTTTATAATTTATTTTTTATATATATTGTATATGTCTAAAAAATATGAAGAATTAGAATGTAAAATAGAAAATTGTAAATGCTATGAAGAATGCCCCATTTGTTTGGAAGATATTAACATGCATAAAAAATATATCAGGTGTAACACGTGTTCCCAATGTTTTCATAAAGATTGCATTAAAAAATGGGAACAAAAAACTAACTCCACTTTTAAAAAACAATGTGTTGTTTGTCTTACTATTAACAGTTTAAAAAAATATAATCCTGACAAAAAACCCTTTAGATATTATCTATGTTTTTGTTGAACCTGGGAGAGATTTCCTAATACTATTTAGTGCTTAAATTTTATTGAACGCCCTTTCTTCCCCCTCCTCTTTTTTCTAATTGTTTTCCTCCTTTTTCTATATCTTTTTTTAGATTTTGATCTCTTTTTTTTACCACCACTACCAATTTTATTTATTATTAAAGGACCTGCATCCTGCTTATTTATTATTTGATTTTCCAA
>JACKZZ010016528.1_pt1 | contig 20124 bp, 19 predicted proteins | sample 8027871 | NCBI WGS metagenome assembly JACKZZ01 (sample SAMN15724774, study PRJNA655200) | protist metagenome | isolation source: fluorescence activated cell sorting (FACS) single amplified genomes of... | place: USA: West Boothbay Harbor, Gulf of Maine | collected 2000-07-19
AAATGCAGCATAAATTTCAGCAAGTTCATCCGGTGACCAATTAACAAAAGCCCCCGCTTCCATAGCGGGCAGTTTTTGCGCGGGAATTGCGTCGGGATCGACGGCCTCAGTTGTTTTTGCGGTTCGGCGTGTTTGACGCGCAGGAACTACAGTTTCTTCAACCTCAACGGGTAAGACTGTTTCTTCTTCCATTTATTTTACAACCCCAATTTTTTTCGTGGATATACCTAACTTTTTATTAAGCGCGTTAACTTCTGCGTCATCCACATATCCTCGTAATGGAATGCCGCCTAATAGACTGTTGTACATACCAATCGCGTGGTTTTGCTCTCTAGCTTTCTTGGCTAAAGTACTATTCGGGTCTTCTGCAATTATGTTTAAGTTTTGTTCGTATTCCATATTTAATCGGGTTCTAAGAGCCACCGCTTTAGCCAATTCTGTACGGGGGTTTGCCAAGAATTTTTGAGAATCTGGAAGACCTCTACCCAAACGAGCCTGTTCTGCTTCCGCAAGTCTTGGACTTGAGGCTAATGCCACCCTGATAGATATATTTAATACATCAACCCAGTTACTGGCTGTAGCTTCTTCCTGAAACATGTCGCTCCAGCCAAAGTTTTCAGGGAGAATGGCCCCTACACTGTTTGCAAAAGTTTTTAATTTAGCATATGGACCCGTACCCTTTAGAATTTGGTCCGCTATGTCTATAGTGCTTGCCGCAACATTACCCATGCTTATCGGGCCTTGACCCCCGCGAAGTTCGGCAAAGCTACTGTTGGCAACTCCCGGGTTTCCCTTTTCCCGATCCGCTATCATAGCTTCGGTTAGATTTGTAAGATTTACATTAAAGTACTCTCTGTACATTGCACGTTGGAACGCGTCCCGTTGTTGTACCGCGGCGGCACGTTTTTTAGCGGTAAGGGCTTCTTCATATGCCCCATTATCACTTAAAAGAACGGCGTCGGCATACTCAGAAGAGGCTAAGTTAATTGGCTTGCCCGCTGCGTCATAAAAATTACCTCCAATAAGTGTAACAATTTCCGTATCCCCTGTTTTGCGGTCTTTAAGAAGTGTTTTAGGAGCGCCTTGCAATGGACGGCGAATAGCGTCGGGCGATAGCGCCGCAACCTGCGTAGGATTAAGCTCTACAAAAGTGTTTGCAGGAACCTCCGTGCCCTCAACAGTAATCGCTCTTTGTGTAACGAAGCCTGTTGTTTTTTCAGTAACGGGTATAGAAAACTGCCCCGTCTCCACAAAACGCTCTTTGGTAATAAGTTCCTGCACAATAGCGCGGTTTGTTGGAATACTCACGTCAATCGTTCTAATGTCTGTGCTGTCGTTGGGATTAACAAGGTTAATGTAATTAACCGCGGGAACAGCCAACCCCAGTTTTTGTTCTTTTTGCCACGGCAGTAGAGCGTCAAACTCTTCAAAGCCCATACCAAACTTCTGTATATACGCCCGTTCTCTGTCGGCATCCGTAAAGGAAGGCAGGCCCCTAACGTATTTGAGTTGATCCTCAGTAAGTTCTAACAATTCCGCGGGCGTAAACCCTGTCTTCTGGTATATGTCTCTAGTGCTTACATAATCTTTTGTAAGAACTTTTGGATAACGTTTTTGTATTGCCATAAAGTCGTTTTTGTTTATTTGCTGAATACCCGCAGAATACTGCCGCCCATTAACTCTAACAGGCTCGGTCAACTTAACTTCAGTAAATTCACCTTCGCGTTGTCGGAAGAGATTTGCAATACTAACTTGTTGTTCTCTCCAAGCTTCCACCGCTGCTTTATCAGTTCCCCATTTACTGTAACCCACTTCAGGTTCAGCTTCAATAAGGTCAAAGACGGCCTGAGTTCTCTCGGCAGTACCCAGCGGCATTTCTACTTGCTCGTAGCTAACCGTTCCGTCTGCGGCTTGATACCTGCGAGTAAGCATTTGTGTTTTAAAGGTCCGCGCCGCCTCACGTTTTTCTCTCGCTATCTGACGGGCTTCCTCCTCAAGCGCAACTTGAAGGTCTGAGGCTACTTTCTGTTCTACCGCCGATATTTTTGCGTCGTTAGAGCGGTTAAAGGCCAAGACGGCAAGTTTTTCAAGTTCGACTTGTTGGCGGTCCCAAATTATTTCTTGGCGTTTCTCTTTGTCTTTTTGAGTAACTACCGCTCTCTCTTCTGTTTTAACCTTTTCAGCAATAGCGTTCTTAATGTCTTCTAGGGCCGTCGTACGGTCTTTATTCCAAATCTCTAACGTATTAGTAAAGTCCGCCGCACGGGCCCTGTCTGCAATAACTTCTCGGAGGTATATGTTTGCGGCCTCATCGTCGGCAGTATACCCTTCGGCGTTCAACTCCGCGGCGCGTTGTTCACCTTCTGGGGTCCCCAAATTAACGTTTTCTCTACCAATTAATTTACCTGTGCCGTCTGCGCTAAACTTGGTAAACGTGACTTGCTCAAAGTTCGGCTTTTCTAAAGCGTAACCGGGATATTTACTTAGTAGGGCCTCAACATCTGTACCCGCTTCCAAAACCATTGTTACGTCTGGAGCGCCGTATTTATACAACGGAACAAGCGTTGGTTTGTCGCCCATCGGATCAACTTTGTCAGAATGCTTATTAAATTGAACCTGCGTCAAAGGCACAAGTTGGCCTTCTTTTACCGTTCTTGCGTTACTGGTGCCCTCGTCAATTCTAAAGTCGCCTTTAGCCTTGTAGAAAGTCATCGGCAAACCAGTTAGGTTTAGCTTGTTAGCCTCTGTAATAGCCGCGAACAACGGTTTCGCGGCGGCTTCATTAAAGTTTCCAGCCTCACCCACAGCTTCTAAAAACGCGGCTTTTTCAAAGTTATTGTTAACGTCAAAAGGTGTAGATTTTACAAACTTTCCGTCTTTAAACGTGTGAACAAACTCAATGTTTGCTGCCTGTTTTGTTCCAATGTTGTACGCCATAGCTCCGGGGTTATCTAACAGGAGTTGCTGGTATTCTTGGTACTGGTTTGCCACGTCTATGGACTTAATTAAAACGCCATCTTCACCAACAACATTTACCACTTTAGGAGTCAGTCGTTTAGCTTCCGCCGTAGCTTTTGCCGCAGCTTCCGCCCGATCTGCGGCAGTCGCTACCCTAGCATCTTCAAGGCTGGCCTGTAGACCCGCCATTCTAATCTGACGATCCTCGGCGCGTTGTTCTCGTTTCGCAGCCATCATACCTGCGGCGCGTTCCCCGATCCGCTGTGGAAGCTGTGTTTGCGCAGCCGCATTGGCTAGACGCTCCGCAATAGAGCCGCCTTCAGTAGTGCCTGCAAACTGCAAACCCGCTTGAGCAATATCAAACAGCATTTGAGCTTGAGACATATTACGCTGTTCTTCAAGGTCCGCGGCCCGCGCTTCGCTGTCCATAGCGCCCGCAAAGTAATCTTGGTACGCTGAAGCATCCCGATTTGCCTGCGTTATAACAGGGTTGGGCGTTCCGCCTGCTTGAAGTCTTTGGACCTCTACGGGCCCACCCTGCCTAAAATTTACGGGGGGAGTGTTGCCCGCCTCCATCATGGGAGCTTCCATCGCGGGCTCCGGCGCTTGGGCCATCATTAAACCACCGACGCCCTCTCCCATCTGACCTTCCATCGAAGTATCTCCGGCTATGCCCTGCATTAGCTCACCAATGCCGCTGTTAACCGCTCCCTCTTCCGTCATCATAATGGCTGGCTGCGTTAGAGCCAAAACCGACTCTGGCGTTTGCCTCGCGTCTTGCTCACCTACAATACTTCCAAGTTCCGCGTACCGCGCTTCAAGGGGCTGTTCGTTGCCGCGTATTCCGTCAATCAAGCTTTGGTAATCCTGCGCCCCGTCGATGTTTTGCATAACGCCTTCCGCGGCCAACATGCCCATTTCTTGGCCCTGCGCTTCTGCGCCAGCTAGAGCTTGCTCTGGTCCCATTGGTGGTCCGGCTGGCGGCATCATGTTGGGGTCCATCATAGGTGGTCCGCCCAGCGCCAAGCCTTGTACGCCTCGGCCCATCAAAATATCTTTTCGAGTGACTTGTCCGTCACCACTCAGATCAGGGAACGCCGCTCCGCCACGACTAAACATCTGACGCTTCATTACGCTACGATTCATCATTTAAAATAACCCCGCCCGTTGTGCGCCTGATGCGGCGGCTAATCCACTTATACCCAAACCCATTGCAGTTTGGAAGGGTGAAACTTGCGGAGCCGAAGCCGCCGTAAGCGTTGAAGACCCTGTTGGTGTGCCCGAGTAAATATCCGACAAGAAGCCATACTGTTGATAAGGCTGTGTATAACGCTGCAAGTTAGTCAGACGCAGAGCATCCAAGCCCGCTTGATTAACGCCGCGCTCCGTAGCGCCCGTCGTCATTAGGTTCTGTATGTCTTGAGTATTCAGGTTTGTGCCCATCTCACCCAAGCCCGCTTGTTGTATACCAAGCCCGCCTAGCTGTTGACCCAACGCACCCGTTTGTGCGCCCAAGGAACCGAGGCCCGCGCCTATCTGTCCGGTAAGCTGGCCCAACTGTTGCTGTCTACCCATACCAGACTCAAACGCATTCATTGCAGCTTGCTGCGCGTTCTGAAAACCTGCCGCCCGCATTTGCGCCGCAGTGTCTGCCTGTTGCTTCATAACGTTTCGGTCTAGTTCAGACTGTGCAATCTGACCGCGAGAACCACCAAACGCTCCAGAACCAACCGCTTGAGCCTTAACACCCTGTTGAGCTATGTCACCCTGACGACGAATGTCCGCTAGAGTGTTGTCAATGACCTGATCTTCGTAAGGGTTCATAAAGGATTGGTAACTGTTGGGGTCATACATAGCCCCAGTACCCGCCAAAGCACCAATGCCGCCTTTTAAAGCTGTCGAGGCGTCACCCATGTATCCTGCGGCCTGATCTCCAACTAAAGTTGCGCCCTGATCCACGGTTGACGAACCTTGCGTCAGGAACGGCTGATACGCGCCCACGCCTGTTTGTGCCGCGGTAATAGAAGCCTGTTCACCGGGACTCAGCCCTGCAACCTGATAATCCGGCGGTGCATCGCCGCGTTCAATCTGACCTTTGATGTATTTTTGAACGTCGCCCAGTAATCCCAGACGGTACGCTTCAATCGCGGGGTCTTGGCGACTGACTACATATTGGGTTTGAGTACTCATGCTACTGCACCCCCTTCAAAGGCTCTCATCATATCGTACATCTTTCTAACGCCGCGCTCCCTGCTACCGCCACCCGCTCCGCGGACGGCCTTGGCGTTCATTACAAACTCGCCGTCAGAAAGCATCGCTGGAATACTGTCGGAAGTCTCGGTTCCGGGGCCACCTATGTAACCAGTGCGGCGCGGGAAGTTCTCCATTTCGCCGCCGCGGGCCGCGGTTTGGACAGGCTCAACGAATTGCTGGTAAATCGGCTGGCGGACCGTGGGCACCATTACGTCATACAAGGAACGGTAAGACGGGGCTCCGGGTACTCCGGTTGTGTACATCTCAGGGTTCGCTGCCAAGCGGTCCTCGGCGGGCGAAGGGCTGTCGTAGGGGTCTTCTAATTCTTCCGCGGGTATTTGTTTAAAGCCACCAGCTAACGCGCCTATGCCGAGGGTCGCACCGACTGTTGGTAGAATTTTGTAACCACCAGACGCCTGATCCATAACCCTTTTAAGCGTTCCCTCGTTCACAGGCGTACCAGAGGCGGTTAGATACTTACGAGCCGCATCAAGCGTTATTTCAGGTTTCTTAAAAAAAGAACCGTCTGTCGTATAATCCGCCAGTTTAATGTTTTTTGGAATAGCGGGTGCGGGTATTGCACTATCTGCGGTTGGTGCAGTTTTCGTGGAGTCTGACAAAAGGTTTTCACCGGAATACTGTTCCGAGGGGGCGGGGAAATCACTTAACGTGTCTGTGCCTTGGGAAGTCATGCTCGCTAACACACGCTCGTTTTTAGGGAACAAGAAGTTTTGACCACGCCCCTTTAAAAACTCCGGTGCGCTGTCTATAAAACCTTCCTTAAAGGCTGCAATGCCTTGCCCTGAAGCTGCTTGACTATAGCGTTGAATACCGCTTGAAATACCGCCCGCTAATCCCCCAAACAATGCGCCTCTTAAAAGGTCTTTTCGATTACCGCCTGTAGCTAAAGCGGTTAAACCGCCCGTCAAAGCACCCTGCGCCATCAAACCTAAACCAAGCCCTCCTGTAGCCAATCCAATTACAGCGGGTAATACAATAGGCGCAGCCGCCTTAACGATCTTCTTAACGCCACTAATGATCTTCTTCAGAAAGAACTCTTTGTTACCAGTGTACGGGTTTACAGAGTTAGCCGCGTTGCCAACCGTATAACGCGACATGTCCATGTCATTGTCACTAAAAACCTCTGCCATAGCGTTCCTGATCCGCGGATCGCGGGCCATGTTCCGGTCTATAATAATCTCGTCACGATTAACGTGAGCCAGTTCCGTATCACCGTTACGGCCCATCTGAGCCATGCGGTTTGCTACCTCGCCCATAGAGTTAATGCCGCGAGGCTGACCAAACGCAAGTACGTTGTCAGGCATTTCATCCATGTTAGAGGTTAAGAAAGACCCTACACCGCCTTCGGGAAAATACATCTGTTCTTGCATCACATCGCCCCTTTGATCTGGACTGTATCAGACCGTCTAAAACTTTTCCATGTATTTATCATGTTGTCACCGTAACTGCACCCACTGAACCTGTAACCGAGTTGCCGCGTAAATTGGGTTGATTCGCCAGCACAATCTTTATTTGACCCATAACGCCCGCAGCGTCCCTGTATTGAAACAGACTGCCCACTTCTAAGCCCTGATCGTCCGTCTGTAAATTGGTCAAGACTAACGCCGTATTTCTGCCCTCTCCGGGGTTCTGCATTTGATCTAAGTACACGGCAAAGGACCGAATAACCTCGTCAAAGTACGTCTGATCGTATTCCTGCGGCGGAATTGGAAAAAACGGGCGGACTAGATTCCTAGACATTATCTTCTGCCGTCAGGTCTAACTTCGACTCTTGGAGTACCCAAGCGCCAAGTGGTTTCTGTCGCAGTGCTTTCAACCTTTAAGTTAAATGACCGTCCGCGCAACCGCGTTCTAACCTCAGTGGTAAACTGCTCAACAGGCGTTGAGGCAGTCTTTGATACTACATCTTCGTCGGTATGTAAGTATTTACCGCCCGGAAAGTTTCTAACACCCAGAGTAAACGTAGCTGTTGGTGTATTGGCAGTAGAGTCGCGGAATGTAATGTCTGGTATAATTCTTGACAAGAAAGCAAACTGATCCCCGTCACCTAAATCTATCTGACTGCTTTCGATGTGTGAGGCAATAGCGGACGCTGGAACTGTGCTGCCGTCATCTAAACCGTTTTCGTGTTCATACAAGTAATGATCCGAACCTGCGGCTATGGGCAATGCGTCAACGCCACGGTCCACCCAAACTGTTCGATCTAACGTGCCGTAGTACCAAACTTGCTGCTCATAATTAAACACAACATAGCGGTCATTTTCGTCACTGCTAGCCGAGGGGTAAAACCACCATATTTCCGAGAAAGAACTATTGTTTGCCGCAGTTACCTTTTGAATTTGTTGTTCATTAAAATCGGAAAACACGTAATCTTTTACCGTACAGGGTAGCTTGTTAACGGCACCCGCATACACATAGAACTCTTCGCGTCCCATCCAAAACACGTTGTCATTAACCGCAATAGCGCACAACGGACTTGCTGTAGTAATGTTTTCTGAAACGGTGTTAATACCAAATGTAAATGGCGGTCCAAGAAACTGCATGGCGTGTAGCGATACGTCTGTAAACACTAGAACCTGTTGTCTGGTTTCAACAGCGGTTACGATTTCAGAACCAGAACCAATCCGCAAATCACCCGCTGTATTAGTTGCCTTGGCTGACCAATCTGTCAGGCTTTCTTGACTGCCAAAACGAATAAGCAAGGGGTCTTGTGTGCCAATGTCTGTTTCAGGGTCACAACCAAACGCTATAATGTGCCTGTCTTTGTCTGAAACCAATACCTGCTTTGCAATAGTTGGAATATTATCTGTTGCTGCACCTAAACTTGCAAGAGATACCGCCCTTGCTGTAACGCCGTTTGTTTTGTCCCAGTAGAATATACCTTCGTCACGAACGTTCATTAAAAGGTCTTCGCCAAAGTTATCATGGCTCCAAATACGAAGAGTGTTGCCGCCAGCCGTAAGGTCCGAGGCTGAGTCCCACGTACCGCGACCCCAAGTGCCTGCGCCCCAGCCAGTGCCTTGAACAGACGTATCCAGCCCCGTGTTGATCTGGTAAGCCCCCACAGAAGAACCGCCACCGTTGCCGCTGTCGCTTGTGTTAGCAAAAACAAACGTTGGGTTTAATCCAGAAGTTGTAGTTATTTCAGCAATAGTTGCTACAGCCCTAGCTTCTATTTGAAAAACGGTGGCACTGACAACGTGCGTTACTTGATACTCTTGATTTAAAACGTTTGCGATAATTGCACCGCCAAGGGTTGCCGCGCCTGAGAAAGTTACAAAGTCGTTCTCTAACGCGCCGTGACCATCAGAATCTGTAACAGAGAGAGTACAGCACGTTACCGCTACGCCATCAGAATGCGCCGCAGCCGTTGTTCCGTTAACGCCGCGCACACAGCCCGTAAGTGTGGCAGTGCTTATGGCACCATAGGTTATTTGCTCTGAGCCTATAAGAATACGTCCGCCACCTGTAGGAAACCCACTGGCGCTATCCAGAACAATAGACTGCGCGGTAGCACTAATGGCCCCATCTAAGGTATCAGCACCGCCTGCAAACGTGACGGCAGAAGACGCCACCCGTAAAGGTGTAATGTCTTTGTATGCGCCACCTTCACTAATGTAGTATTTAAGCCCTGTGCCTACGCCAATATATTTCTCACCAGACAAGGCAACCCACGGGTGCAGCGCACGGCACGTTCCAAGAAAAGCGTTGTCTGAGTTCTTAACCCAACCGCCTATTTTTTCAGGAAACCCCATGCGAAAGCGTATTTTATCACCATCAAACCAACCGCCTTCGTTGCTATACGAAGTGGTTTCTCGGTTAATTCCGGGTTTAAACTGTAGCTTTGTTAATGGCATATTAAACCCCTAGAAAAACTCTATTATTAACGCAGTTCCTGCAAATCCAGAAGGAGCGCCCACCCAACCCTGAACGCCTGCGTTAGTGTTGGAATTTCCAGCGGCAGTATTGCAATGAGAGGCAAGAGTTACTTCTTCATCCGTAACAGCGTTATTTAAAACAGGCACACCGCTTGTCCCTCTGGTGTATGCAAAGGTAATTCCATACGGAGATAGGTCAAACACGCCAGATACTTCATTACCGCTGTTACCTATTGCCCCTGAAGTACCGGGATTACTACCGTCTGAATTTCCACCGCTGCCACCTGTGCCGCATCTGCTACCACCCGCTGGTGTTCCACCTCGTGCATTGACGTTGTAATCAGAGCCTATGCCGCCCGTACCACCCGACGCAGTAAAATCGCCAGAAGAACCACTGCCGGGACTGCGGTTATTGTTGCCGCTGCTGCTGACACTTGCACCACCCGCGCTAGACGTCCCTGCAGAGTTTAAAGTGACGCTGTAGCTGCTAGATAAAGAAGACACATATTTTTCAGCATATCCTCCACCACCACCTGCTGAAGAGACATGCCCAGTACTCGGTTGAGTACCACGCGCACCAAATACCATAAACAATGCTGAAGTTACGCCATCACTGGGCGTATATGTACCACCCGACGTAAATACTTGGCTTGTGTAAAGCGGTCCACCGCCCACGCCAAACCCTAGTATGTCATATCCAAAAGAAGTCATTAGGCATCATTCTTTGCGTCTGTCGTGTAAAACAGTTTTATCCCTAAAAGCCTAGCATCTCCTGTTTGATCGTCTGCCGATACGTCCCGCATAATCTGAAAGTATGTCTGCGTATCTGCCGCAGCACTCGCTACAGTAACCGCGCCACTTACCGCAGAAACAGTCATGTCGTTGGACGTTCCACTAAATGCTTTTGCCGTAGCAACCACGTTAGTTCCAAAGGCTGTGTTAATAGAAACGTCATCAGCGATAGAAACGCCCGACAAACCCCAAGCTACGGTCCCTGTATTTGTACCCGTGACGGTCCAAAACGCTTGAAACGTAATGGTTCCCTCGTTCCAAGACTTGGGAAAGCACACGGTAAACTGCGCGTTCTCATCAGAACTTGCGTCAAAATCCAAGACTTTTATTTCAGGCCCGTTAGATAACTCAACTTGAGTAACTGAGGAACAACCGTTTGTTCTGTTGGGGTACATTGCACCCGCTGGAACATAAATAGTTTCTACACCCGCGACCTTTACCGCTGCGGAGTTGTTGGTTATTGCGCCAGTGGCTTCTAACGCGCCAGCTATATCCGCAGCACCTGAAATATCCAAGGTAGCTGCGTCTAACTCACCCGATATGGTGATATTGCGACCACCAGTAATGTCTATGTTGGCGTCTGCCACAAGAGCTTTACTGGCAATAACAGTACCCGCAGTTACTCCGTCAAGCACGTTAATCTCTGCGGCGTCCGCTGAAATGGCGGTTCCCGCTATAGCTAAAGTAGTGCCGTTAACCTGACCTCCGCTGCTATAAACAACGGCTTTGCTGTTAACGATAGTACCCGCAGAAGAGCCGTCCACTAAGTTTAATTCCGCAGCGGTTGACGTAACACCCGTTAGAATATTTATCTCTGCGGCACTAGCTGTAACGCCGTCCAATATGTTTAATTCCGCGCCTGTGGACGTAACCGTTGTTCCTGCCAGTTTTAAAGCGGCAATAGCCGTTGTTCCTGCTAAGTTAGCATCTGTCAACAGATCGTACACAATAGCGTCACCACCGCCGCCATCGGTAGCAATCATCTTTACTTCGCCAGCGGCTACAGCAACGTTGGCCCCTGATCCTTGAGAGAAAGTTAACGTTGCGCTGGTAGCGTTCTCAATCATCCAAACCTTGGACACAGTATTAGGTGCCAGTGTGACCGTACAGGCTTGACCGCCGCCAGTGCATTTAAGGTAGAATGAACGGGCTTGATCCGAAGTGCCGTCAGCCATTGTAATAGTGTGTGTGGACGCATTTGCTATGGCCTCAGAACCGTAAGAAAACGCCTCACCAATAAGTTCTAAGTTAGCGTTGGTTTTAGTTCCCCACGTACCAGACGCTTCGCCAGTACCAATCTCTTCTAACCTTAGATCGTTTACATATGTACTAGCCATGTCATTATCCTATGCCGCAATGTCCGTCCAAGACGGTGTTTGTGAGGGAGTTATAGCAGAGAAGTTTGAATTTTGCGAGGGTGTGATTTCACCCCAAACAAGAACTGATCCAACTGAACCCGTAACCGAAAGACCCGTCACATTAGCATTGGCGTCACCAGTTGAAGTAATTGTACCAACAGAAGCTGTTCCCGCAGACGGTCCCGTGACCGTAACTACCGCGCCAACTGCAACAGTTCCAACAGCCCCTGTTCCTGCCACGCCCGTTACAGCGGTATCTACAGGAACATTACCAAACCCCGCTATGGAGTTGTCAGCTAGTGGGGCAAACCCTAACATTAGCTAGGCTCCACGGGCCAATCGCCCCCGCTACCATCTATGTTAGGATAGTTTAGGTTGGGCCAGTTGGCGTGTGTAGTTATATCACGCAGTGCTGTACGGTAAGTAACCCAATCAGATGCTACAGACCCACCAGCTTCTAGTGCTTTTGTTACAACCCAATCACATGCAGCTAGACGTTTATCTCTCTCTGCTCTGTTACGTGTAGCTATTGCAGAATTAGCAGCCGTAACCACAGCAGCCCGTTCATCAGTGGTCATGTCAGTTACACGCCGTGTGTAGACTTTGCCGTCTGACAGGTAAGGTGTTACAGATTCATTCTTTTGTGTGGCTGAGTCATAAGCTAGAAATACAACCACCTCGGCACATGAGTTAGCCGCCAGCCAATCAGCATCAGGGCCCGCTTTAGGAAAGGACGTGTTGGGGAATAGCGACTTGTGTTCTGCTATCTCAGATATAGTGCTGCCGTCTAATCGTGCTATCTTCATTGTTACTGTCCTTTATCTGCGAATGCTGCTGTCGGGGCTGTAAAATTACTGGTGTAACGGGCCATGTTGCTAATACGAAATTCATCTATGTATCCATTCAAAAGATAACTTGTGCTATACCAACCCCCAACTAAAAAATATTTGTCAGTGTAATTTGTAGTGTCACTAACTGAAAGTATTTCTGTGCCGTCAATATAGAGTTTTGTAACGCCTGAATTTCTTACATATGCAACATGATACCAAGTGTTCTGAGAAGGAACTAAAGAACCGTGAACTAAAACACTAGTGCCATGATATATTGCCCATCTGCCATTACTATTATTAGCCCCTGCTGCGGGGCCTCTAACTGCTGAATTAAGATAACCACTGCTAAGGTGAAACAATCCCTGCCCATTACCAACAGGGCTAACTGCAAACCGAGCAAAACATTCAATAGTAAAGTTACCTGTGCCAAAAGGTTTAAATAAATTATTTGGCAAAGTTACATAATCACCCGTTTCATCAAACACCATTGACGTATCACCAAACTTAGCCTGACCTGTGCTAATTTTAGCATTGCCATACAACGTCAGATTATTCTGTGCAGCACTGTCAATCGCCTGACCATCTGCCATGTTGAGCAGCAGCTTGGTGTTGGAATCTGTACCCAAAGGCTCAGTAGGTATAGCAGAACTTCTAATAGTATTACTGACCCTATAGTCGCACATATAACCTACATAGGGGTCGCCTATAGATTGATTTACATATGCACCAATACCCAATACCCCGTTTAGGTTTTCAGAACTACTAACTGTACCATAGCTGACGTTATTTACTTTAAGCGTTGCGGTGCTTCCACTTCTACTTAAATGAATAAACGCCCATCTGTTTCTTGATGCATAGCCGCCGCTAAATGTACGTACACCACCAGCGTCAGAGTAGAGCTTAAACTCCCCATTTCTTACGTAATACTGTAGAATGTTTGTAGCACCTCCAGCATCATTAAATGTTGCGAATGTCCTATTGCCACTGGTTGAGGTCATATAGGCCCAAAACTCTATAGTAAAATTACCTGTACCATTTACTGTCATAGACGAGGTGCTTAAAGCATCACCACTACCATCAAAGTAAGCACTCGCCCCGTTTACCGCAGGGTCATACACTGCGCTGGTCAGAAACGGGCCAAATGCTGAGACTGCTGGATTGCCTACAGGTGTAATAGTAAGTGGACTAGCTGAGTTATCAACAAACCTATTTGATTGGCAGGTCAGTAGTTTGGTGTTTGTAATAGCCGTTAGCTTGCTTGTTGATGGGGTAAAATTACCTGTATAAACTGCCGTGCCTTTGACCACTCTCACATTACTCATAGTTGAGATAGTATATTGAGCAACAGATGCACGACCCCCTATAGCAATAAGATTATTCGTATTTGTTAAATCACGGGCAGTTTCTGTTGTAGACCCAATAGATGAACCATTAATATAAACTACGTTTGAAGTTCCGTTGCGGACCACAGCAAAATGCGTCCAAGCATTTACAACGGGTGTACCTGTATGAACAATGACCGACCAACTTCCACTATTGTTATAAATTAAATAGTATTTGCTTTGGTGAATACCAAACCAAATTCCTTGAGTATCATTACCTTGAGCAGTTGAAACTATTGTTCTACTACCATCCACTGCTTGATTGTTTATCCAGCCTTCAATAGTAAAATCACCTGTGCCAAATGTAAATTCATCCGCACCAGTTTCAGCAACACTTAAATAATCATCACCATCAAAAGACACACCCCACTCACCATCTGGTCTAGCAAATGGCCCAAAGCTGCCTTGCGTTACATTTCCTGCAGCAGTGACTGTGTAGTTATTTGCAGAGCCATCATCAAACGCATTGTTCACACCGTTGTTACTGCCCTCAAAATGACTGAGAAAACTAACACGGTTGAACTGATCGTCTACTGGATCGCCACTACTTCCAGCAGCCCCTAGCAATCCTGTATTGAAGAATGACTTAGCCAAGTGCCGAACCCCCAAGGAAGCCGTAATAAGTAGTGCCACCATCGCGGGTAAAGAAGCCGTATGCCTGAACCTCGTTTGCCGCAGCCGCGTCTGGTGCAGAGCCGCCAGCCCAATCCACGGTTCCGGGCCAAGTTAGCGTAACAGCGGTACTGTGTTGAGTTATAAACAACGTAAAGCTAAACGCCGTGCCAGAACTAGGGGGATTGGTAAACGCAAACGTGGTGTTTTGATCCAACGTCACACTAAAAGAAGTCCCCGTAGCTAGGTCGCAAGTCACAGTGGACGCCGCGCTTTTAGCCACGTATGTCTCTTGGTAAGTGGTAGGCTTTACTGCGCCTGTTATTGCTGCGCCTGTGGCTGTTGTTTCAACTTTTTTACCACCATTATAAAAAAGGCTTACTGCACCACCATCGTTGCCAGTGATTATATTAGCTGAATCAGCAACATTATTTACTACAAAATTTCCTGCATTAAGCTGTAAATTGCCAGTGCCTCCATCTTTAATAATACTATGAGACCCATCGTGGTAAATCTGTAAATCAGACCCAGCACCAAACATTGCTTTAGCATTGTCAGGGAACAGAATATCATCAGTACCTGTAGGTACAGTAAATACCACAGCATCAGCATCGTTTTTTAATGTAATATCAGAAGTACTGCCTTGACCAGTAAGGATTAAACCTTCAGCAGCCGTGTAACCAATAGCCGCATTATCACCAGCTGCTGTGTCACCAGCAGGTTCTACTGTTCCTGTAGCAATCACGTTGCCAGTGACCTCTACTCCCGTGGCTGTTGTGGCTATTTTAGCTGCATTGTCGTGATATAGAGTAACTGCGCCATCTACTCCAAAAGTAGCCATAAACTCCCCAGCATGTGGAGTAGTAATCCTTACATCTTGTCCAGCAAGCAATAATTGGCCTGTGCCTACTTCATTTATGTATGAATTAGAACCATCGTGATAAATCAGTAGGTCAGAACCAGCACCAAACATTGCTTTAGCATTGTCAGGAAACAGAATATCATCAGTGCCTGTCGGTACAGTAAACACTGTAGCATCTGCGTCATTCTTCAGTGTAATATCTGATGTAGAACCCTGACCTGTAAGGATTAAGCCTTCAGCCGCCGTGTAACCAATAGCAGCATTATCACCAGCCGCCGTGTCACCAGCAGGTTCTACTGTGCCAGTTGCAATCACGTTGCCTGTTACTGAAATTCCGTTGGCTGTGCTGGCAATTTTCTCAGAGCCATTATGGTACAGATGGACACCCCCACCTTCATTTGCGTCTAGGATTGCCGCACTCGCAGTGTTTCCAATAATCTTTACTGCGTTAGACCCTTGTAGAAAAAGTATACCATCGCCGTTATCCTTGACGAAGCTATCAGACCCGTTGTGAAAGATTTCTAAATCAGAGCCAGCACCAAACAGGGCTTTTGCATTATCAGGAAATGCGAGGGACGTTCCTACTGAACCCGTGTTTAAAACAGGAGAAGTAAGCGTCTTGTTTGTAAACGTCTGCGTTGCAGCAATCCCTGCGATTGTATCTGTAGTCGCGGGTAACGTAAGCGTGACATTACCACTAAAGGCTCCGTGAGCGGGAGCTTTTATCTCAGCATAATGCGCGTTGCTTGACTCGCAATAGAACTTAACAACAGACTGTGATCCGCTGTTCTTTAGGTCAATGACGCCCGTTGAAATGCCGACATTTGCAACATCAATACTGCCAACAAAATCAACGTTCGTGCCGCCTGTCGGTATAGAAATCACCGCAGTGTCCGCATCGTTCTTAATGGTTATGTCGTTCGTGCTGCCTTGGCCCGTCAGAATTAAACCTTCTGCGCTGGTGTAACCCATAGCGGCATTGTCACCCGCAGCCGTGTCACTGGTTGCCTCTACCGTGCCACCCGTAATAACACCTGTCGTGGTTAGCGAAGTAGCTCCATCATTAACAAATATGTCCGCCGCAGATGCGGTGATAAACACCTCGGCACTGCCGCTAAGACTAATAGCACTGTCAGAATTAGAGCTTTCCGTAACAGAACGGGTAAGCGTTGTGCCGCTAGAGGTGTAAACACCGCTTCCTATCTCAAAGTTAGTGCCGTCTTCTATAGCATAACGCACCGTCTGACCGTTGGTGATTCCAGCTTGTGCAAAGGTCTGATACCCGGACAGGGCGCTGCCCAAGGTAATCGTTCCAGTACCCGTGGTACTGGTGGACATTTTTGCACGATTTCCAAGAACAACTGCCATATTATGCTATCCGTATAATTGCGTTACTTGCGTCCGCTGTAGGAAAAACAATAGTAAAGTCACCAGAGCTTGCGCCCTTGTCCGCTCCAAAGTCTAAAACAACCACAGACGGGTCGCCAGTAGCTGCTTCGTTGTAGATCAACCCACCTCTTACAGAAGAGATTGTTACGTTGGAAAACACCTCGTCAGCAAAGTCTGTAAGCGCCGTTGTGCCGCTAGTTGTTGGCGTTACGCTTGTTAGGAAGTTACCCTTCGCAGTGTAATTTGTTCCTGTAACTTCGTTGCTACTGGTGTAAGCAGTGGTTGCTGCGGTAAAGCTGGCGCTGTTTGTGTACAAAGCCATTTTAAACTGGTCGCTTGCTGCGGTGAAATTGTGTGTGCCTGTCATCAATTCTTTTTTAAAAGATGTACACATGAAGTTGCCTGAGAACGCCATTTACATTTTCCTTATATATTCGGCTAACGTGGGATGCCCCGCTTCTTTAATTGCATTATATACCGTAGTACGGTCACTTTGGATAGCCTGTTTCATATAGATGACCAACAGCTTTTCAATACTATCCCTGTAAGCTATCGCTTGATCTCTCAACGCGGGATGAGCGTCTTCCGAAAAAGCAACAATCTTTCCAACACAACGGTGCGCCACCTCTTCAGGAGTGGCACCACGATTATTGGTTGTTTGAACGTCAACCTTGAACTCTCCAAAAGACATGCTGTTCATTGCTTGGCCCTCACGATCTGACCTGTACGGTACTCATCAGTAACTTCTTTAGCCTCACCAAGCATTTTAAGACCCATAATCGCTTCACCAAAACGTTTTTCATACAAAACCTGCAAGTCTTGTTCGCCCTTCATAAACACGTAGGCTTCCATCAAGCTACCATAAAGTAAAGCCACTTCTGCGTTTTCACTAAGCCATGATTCAGTTGTGTCGGCTCCGATAGAAGACAGCGTTCCCGTTGCTCCACTAGAGCTACCCGTTAAGGTTTCTCCTACCGTAAAGTCCCCCGCAGGTATTTTTACTGTCAACGTTGTAGATGACGGAACCGCATTAACCGTTGTAGATTGTGCGCTGGACGATCCAGTGATAGTGTCCGAAGTAGTAAATGTGCCACTTACACTGGTCATTGTTAACGTAAACGTACTAATAGTCAGGCTTACTGGTCTGTATAAATAATGTAATTCAACAGCATAGCTGCTATTTGGCGTTGGACCAATAATAAAATTATCTACATCAAACTGACCATAATACCTTGGGCTTCCTGTAGTTGCAGGATTAGGGTTAAACGACTGAATAAAGTCTAAATCCTTGAAATCTAAAAACACCTGATTGCTGCTAGAGTCAGTATAAGCCAAGGAAAGTGGCGCTAAAAAATCAGATGGACAAGTTAAGAATTTATTGGAAGAGGTCATTGTTCCGCTGGCATTGCGTTGAAACAAACTTAACTGCACATTTTTTAAAACACGTTCTTCTGTGTTACGAATAAACACGGGAAGATTATTAACAAACGTAGTTTCGTCGTTTTCTGTATAATCTTTTATAGTCTGCTTCAGAGTTGTATATGTGTAGCTCATGTTGTCACCGTGACCTCTCCTACAGACCCTTCAGCCTTCAGTCTATTGCCCGTTAAACCCAAAGCATCACCGCGATAACCTACTGGATTAAAGCCATACTCAATAGCATCTATCTCTGCAAGGTTTTGCTCCGGCCTAGCGTCTTTTAAAGCTTGTGGATCGGAAACCGTTCTAAACGGACCTAGCTGTGGCTGTTTAGGCTCAAACTCATCCTTGCCAACTAACAACCCATTCCATTCTCGTCGCATGTCTCTATATCGGTATCGAAAACCAGAACGGTCTGATATCGCAAGAGCATTTTTACCGCTAGCAAACCTACCCATCAGCCTGTCCTAAAGTACTGGTATTGAGGAACTACGTTAAACGAAGCTCTGTCCCTGTCTTCTGTCATAGCTCGTTCAAATTCTTCTTCATACACCGCCTTTAACAACTGAACGCGTTGCGGGGCCCGCTTTATAGAAATGTAATACGCTAATCCCGCAGCTAAACACGGATAAAACCGAAACGGCATGTCTACAGTGTTAATGTAAGTGTCCGCGTCATCCATACGAGTAAGAGCGTTGTAATACACAACATCCGTAGCGTTTTCCGGTGTAGGCCACAGCTTTAAGCTAGGCGTAACCTGCCTGTCTAAGAAAAATTGATTAGGTCGCCCCTGAGAGGATTTTTCTGGTATGGTTTGATACTCTTCTCGGCTCAGTCTAAGCAAAGAGTAATCAACATCGTCCCTGCGAATTACCGCAGATAGAATATCAATAACATCCGGCAATAACGCATATTCTCCCGTCCCCTGTGTCAGGGTCGCGGTTCTTTGAGAAATAGTCCATTGGTTTAAACCGCGGTTAGCCCATTCCGCCAACATTAAATTTAAAGACCGCTTGGCTGTTTTAAGATCGTAACCCGTTCGAACCTCCAAACCACAGCGTTCAAAAGCTTCTTCAATGTACTCGGCTACATCTAACTCAAAATCTACGCTGCTAGAAACTGTCATGTCATTCCTCGTTGTATAGATTATCGAATATTCGATTAACGTCTAAAGTGTAGTCTAAATCAGATTTAGAATAATGTACATGCTGAGAAGGCTTGAAGTCTGGAGCGCCCTCTCCCGTCTCAAACCACGCAGGATGCGTTACTCTAACGCGATTGTTGGGCAAAGCTACAATATTGCCCGTCCATTCGCCCGCGTTTAAAAGCTGCAACATATGAGCCTGCTTGTGCTGTGCAGGATCATCTGCAACATCAGTATCAGTATAATCTACAGTAAACATGTACTTTGCTGGAAAGAAAGTGCCGTCAATCTTTGCTAACCACGGACACGGGGAAGCCCTTTCCAACACATACGCCGCGTGAGTATGTGAGGGACAGTCCCAAGGTTGTGCTTCATGTACTGCCATTGGTTTAGGCCAATCCTCTAACGGTTCGTCTGCAACTAAAGCCGTTATGGGCATTCGGGCCCACATAGCTCCGCCATGCACGTTCTCTCCCCCCTCTTCGTCCACCTCGCATCCCGTAAAAATAAGCTGAAAGCTTAAACAACGGTTAGGCATGGTAGTTACGGCTATTGCCATAGCGTGTAAAAATTCACCATGATAACGTTCATGGTTTACAGTATACTCGCGACGAACCCAGCACTTAAAGTGCGGGATATTGCTCTGCAAAAAGGGCATTCAGGTTATTTTCTTTTAACCGCGCCGCCTTTAGCATAACCCTTTTTCTTCATCATTGCGCCACCCATGCGGCGTTTTACTGCGCCGCCAGCCTTCATCTTTTTAACGGCACCACCCGCTTTCATCTTCTTTGCTGCACCACCCTTGGCGTAACCTTTTTTCTTCATTTTTTTCATGCTACTGATCCTTTTGCTCGTTTACGTCTGTTGCTTAAAACAATACCGCACCCTCTAGGAACTACCCCATCTTTGTTGGGCGGCGGTGGTGTTCTTTTGGCTTGAGTGGTTTTAATTTCACCTCCGAGCCGCGCAAATTTAACTTCAGCGGCTTTGGTGTTTTTAACGTTTGTTTTACCTTTAGAGCCTTCTCGTTTTTTCTTCTTAGCCGTTGAAGCTCTTTGAGATTGGGAAAGAGAAGCCGCTTTAGACCGAGGCAAGCATCGGTCAGGGTTCTTTTTATCTTTAGAAGTGCCGCACTTACCTTTAATCTTTCCATCGGTCCCAATCCTAACCCAATCTTGGTCTACCCAATCCTTTAAAGCACCCATTACGCTGACGCCTTCTTCTTA
>JACKZZ010009728.1_pt1 | contig 20108 bp, 13 predicted proteins | sample 8027871 | NCBI WGS metagenome assembly JACKZZ01 (sample SAMN15724774, study PRJNA655200) | protist metagenome | isolation source: fluorescence activated cell sorting (FACS) single amplified genomes of... | place: USA: West Boothbay Harbor, Gulf of Maine | collected 2000-07-19
TGTCTTCCCCTTGTACGGCAACATGACCTGGAAGTTCCGTTTGTTTGTTTGGCCGCTGCGGGCGATGAAAATTACCTGATTGGAAAACCACATGTTGTCTCCACATTGGTCATCGCTGAAAAACGATCTCATGCGACGTGGAAAAGGTGCGTGAAAAAGTAAGTTGATCGGTCGAGGTGTTGCGTTGTGTGTTGACAATTTGAAGTTCTTCTATTTGCTTCACGACGGAGCAGAGAGAAGAGCTCCACAGCCAGTAGTCATAGTGAGAGGAAAACGTTGTCGGAGACAGTTTGTGTTGAATACGATAAAGTGCGACAAACATCCTGGAAATATCATGCGGGACGACGATCGTGCGGTGTGCGATGCATCGGTAGAGATCTGGCGAGCGCTAAGAAATCAGGGGCTAGCAGAGGCTGATGTGTAGAATCCCCATAGGTAGAGTGCTTGCGATGTGGTGATCAAAGTTTTCACTTCTGCGGCTCATTCGTGGAAAACCTCCTGACATCTCAAAACAAAGTTAGTCTCATGCAACAAAATCTCAACGACCAGGTGAAAGAGTTAATATTTGTCGCAGTTTCGTCATGCTGCTCCGCATGCATTTCGTTGCTGTTGTCTAAGATCTCTTATTGATCACTGGTGAATCTGATATCTATCGTGGCTGAGACCCGTCACTCATGAAGACTCAATCGATCCAATAGAAACGATAAACGCATCATCAATTACAATCGACGCTTCCATGATCTACTACGACTAATCGGCGTATATGCACTGAAGAGTACACGAAAGCTAGCGTACACTTCAAGGACGTATTCCTCTAAGAGCATCAGGATCATCATCGCAAAAATCAGGAGTCTATCTATCTCATAGACTATACCTACCATCTCCATCATCTATAGCATCGCAATCGCAACACCAAGAATCGTTAGCAAATAACACGTCAGGCAAGCAAAGATGACGAACGGCAATACGGACATGAAGCGCACCCTCACGGGTGCAGTGCGAGGTTGGAAACACAGCGCCGGATTGTGGTGGGCCGCTGTTGTTTGGTTCTCGCTGGGCCAAATGCTGGGCAACCTGCTGGTCTTTCTCGTCGTGGGCAACGTGATGGACACGAGCTCGATCACCACTTCGATCACCACCTCGTCGAGTCTGCTGTCCACCCCAGGAGGAGTCGGGACCTTCAACGGCGGCGCCGCCGAGGCCTTCCCCTTCGGCTACGGCTTCGGGTTCGGCTACGGTTATGGCGGGCACTTGCCCGAGAACGAGAAGGAGCTGGAGGAGCACAAGAAGCGGCTGAAAAAGGAGCTGCTCCGCATCGCCACCGGCATCATTGAGCTGTGCGACACCAAAAAGAACCCTGTGGAGGTGATGCGCATGGCGGAAGACGTGGCTTTTTCCGCGGGTGCGCCGTCGCTGCCCAAGTTTTTGGAGGCGCTGCGAGTCCTGCAAGAGCGACTGACGGTGAAGGAAGATTATTATGTCAAGTGCAAGGAGAGAAGTTGCCGGGAACTCATCCAGTGGTTTAAGAGGATGGGCCACGTGGCGGAGCACCTCGTGAAAGATCACGTCGGCGCCTCCACGATGATGTCGAAGGACCAGCGGGGGTTTGGGCAACCGAAGACGCTCCAACAAGCTGCGCACTTGGAGGAAGACAAAATCCTAAAACTGGAGCTGCTGAAAGACGTCATCGTGGACAACGTCCACATCTCGGACAAGAAGGGAGGAGAAAGGATGGTGGAGCTGAAGAAGAACGTCCACGCGAAAATCGTGGAGTGGAAGAGCGGCGATTGCAAGGCCAAGCGGGTTTGCCACGCGCTTTGGTGCGTGCTGCTGTTTGTCCTCCTGATCTCTTGGCTGAAGGGCGTCGGGTTTTTCGCGTACATCGAGGCGCCCCTCAAGCGGTGGTCCACGCTGGCGTTCGGCAAGAGGGGCACCCAGATCATCTGCGCCGTGCTCTGGAACATCCGGCTGGACTGCGAGGCGATCGGCGGCTGGGCCTGGGCCAACTGGTGCGCGTTCTGGATGGGCTTTCTGGACTTTGATTGGGAGTTCTCGCGCGGCACCTCCAGCCACCTCTCCTCGTTCGAAAGGGCAAGGAACAGGATGGTCCGGATGGCCAAACAAAAAGGCGTCCCACAGACACAGATCAACAAAGCAAAAGCCAATTGGAACCGCCGGTGGGCCGCGGAAAATGGGGCAGCGACCACGATGGCGTCGAACGCGATCGCGGCTGGAGAATCGCAATATCTCTACGACGCCAACGCAGCGCTCAGCGACATGGAATCCGGAGGCAGCGCCATGAACAGCTACGCCAGCTGGCAGACCGCCGGTGCCAGTCCCCCGAACTCTCCGCCCATGGGTAGCCAGCCGCCAGCCAGTCCAATGGGTCCAATGGGTCCAATGGGCGGCAGTCCCCCGGTCACTCGAATGGGCAGCGGTGTCATGATGGCGGGCAGCAGTCCTGCGAGCCACGCCGGCAGTCCGATGGGCAGTCCCATGGGCAGCGCCATGGGCAGCCCCGTGGCTAGTCCCGCAGGCAGCTCGCTGATGGGCACTCCCAGGGCAAGTCCGGGGCTGGTGCATCGGGCTGGCACGTCTCCTAATCTGAACGACACGAGCAGCTACTTGTCGTCCAAAAAGCCAACCAACACGGACAACCCCCACAACGGCAACCCAACTGCCGCGTTCCGTCGTGTTGACTATCCGGCTGCAGGCTACCACAGTGGCCTCCATGGCACTGGAATGCGCACCATGACGCACAGACAGCCGACCTCCCAGCAGGCTTACTACAACCAGCAAGGATAGATGGTGTCGTAGTCGCAGACGGCATGAGCGGGCATCGTAGTCGGTCTAGTTAGTAGTATGGTATCATAACCAGAACGGGTGACTGTGCTACAACGGGCACGGGCAACTCTCTGTGCCACAGATCGTAAGCAGCCAGGAGGAGGAGGAAATGTGCTACTGGAGTACCTACAACCATTCACACTGGAGCTAGAGCCATCCTCAGGCAAAAGCGTCAACGGTTCCGCAGGTCAACTGGCCAGCAGCTCCGCAAGCCTTTCACCGTCGAGAACCGCTGTAGATTCGGCGGAGATAGCGGAAGCGATTCGAGCTCGACCTGCGCGAACGAGTCCACCTACGACGTGACTGGATTTGCAGAGGACGCGACTCTACTACACTGCAGAGGACGGCTGGCTGGCGTAACAAGTTGCGCAACCGCAACTCTACTACGGAGGCGCCAGGTGGCCGCTCGAAGTGCACTACTGCCGAGCAATGCCAATTCGTCGAGCAATTCGACGTGACATGCTCTTGAGAGATGCAGCGGAGATGTTGTGGATGGGAGGAGGAGAGATCAAGTGGAGGAGAGCGGATGGAAATCCGATGTTCGCGAGAGGGGACGTCTCGTAGTAACTGCGGAGGTCTCGTAGTAACTGCGCTGGGAGCGGAGGTCTCCTGAGATGCAGCGAAGGTCTCGCAGCACCTACCAGATGATCGCGGAGGAGATCGCGGAGGAGATCGCGGAGGAGATCGCGGAGGAGATCGCGGAGGATCTGACACACGAAATACGTTCTTGGAGGATACGACAAAGCCAATAGCCATATCATGGCACGAAGGGCGTCGAGCAGGCACTTTTGAATGTCACATTCTGGGGTGTGCGTGCGGCAGTCGAACTGGGGACGCGGATGCAGGTCTGCAGGCTGCATCCGAGAATGTCGACTACAGAAGAACTGCTTGCCTGATGCTCAATGGATGCAGTGTTTAGCTGTGTCCGCCAACAATATTTACGGAAGGAAATCTATTTTAACGTGAAGTGTTTGAAGCAGTGGACATGGAAGCTAACAGAAGACAGGGGGTGGCCTTCGGTGGAGGAGAATTATATGATATGCGATGATGCACGCGAAAGGAAAAAAAAAGTTGTAGTTAAGGAGATTGTGGAGTTGTAGTTAAGACGTTTGCAATATACGTGACAAGGAAGTTTGTACTTTAATGAGGAGTAGGTGTTAATATTTTCGAGGAGGAGGACATATGCTATCTGATTTTGTTTTCTTTTGTATTTTTTGAGTTGTTATGAGGTGGATTATTTTTGTCTTTGGTTTAGTACTATCTCGATCTTTTCTCTTTATGCCAGTGGTCTCACAGAAAATGAAAAAACAAAACAAAAAACTGAAAACAAAAAACAACAAAAAAAAACTGGAAATCGCATCAGCACCAAGAGAACGAAAACAAAAAAAAACAGATATCGAAACAGTCTACTCGATCCACGCTATGATTTTCTATATCAATTTCAATATTTCACCAGGTCCTGAGTCTGCTTCTTCGTTACGTGGAAGCCCGTATGTTGCGGTGAGGCAGCGGGCAGGGGTGCATAATTTCACATGACGACGGAGATACTCGGAGGCCGGTGCGCATGCAGGGGCGACAACAATATTAGTAGGTAAGTGATGGTGATCACGTAACACTTGAGCAATACTTAGGCAAGCAAACTAGTGGTTTAGGATATGAAATGATTTTGATTTTCGACTTTTTTTTGATGGTATAGTGCATTCTTGTTTTTTCGTGGTCTTTGAACTTTTGGTTTTCTTGTTGTATTCTTTTCTATGAAGTGTAGTCTTTTGTTTAGCTTGTAGTATTTTGTTGCAGTCTTTTGAAGTCATCTTTAGGTATTTTTTTGTCTCCAGTTCTAATGATGTAGGGATATAGTTTTAGATTGGCGTCATTTTGCAGAGTTTTTTAGTCATTTCGTGATCGTTATTTTTTTGGTAGTTCTGGAACGTAAGCACGATTTTTGTTTGAGCAGCACCGCACAGAAACACGATTTTTTTTTGAATGGGCACTACTCATAAACACAGATTTTTGTACACAAACACACTATTTTGTTGAAGAAACCCTGGTTGCTGTCAGTAAGGTACTTTTTTTTCTAATGAACTACGTTTGAAAACGGTAGCGCAAACTGTAGCGCATAAATTTGTCAATTCGCACCCCGTCGCACGCTCGTACGCGACGCTTCCATCCCTCACCAGTCTACCTGTGGAACAGTGTCTCGGTTTCTCGATTTTTCTTGGACGCCGTTCATTCCGTTCATTCCGATCAGTCAATTTGAAAGCTTGTCGACAAAACGCGTACTAGAGGTCGATGAGCAGCGTCGTGATCAACAGACATCTCTTCTGTGAAGTCATAATCTTTCGCACGTGAATTCTTTCTTGTCCATATTCGACAAACAAAAAATTGTAGTAGGCGTCAGTGAGATGTATATTGTTCTGCAGAAAGAGTATGCATTAGCGGCTTCCATAGGATAGTCTTCTCTTCGACTACAACGTCTTGAGTCTTGTATATCACAACAATTGTTGCTGCTTTCCACTGCTGCACATATGACAACTGCGAACATTATGAATGGTCATTACACCGGCAGTACTAAGTCTACACGAAATTTCAATGCCAATTATTGTCAAGAATCGCGCTGGCGCTCAGGGAAACCAGATGGTTAATCGCACAAAGCCGTCCGGTGAATCCGTGAAGGTCTACTGACACTCCGGGAGGTCCCCGACGAGGAGACACGCGCGACTTCTAGCAAAGTACGAAGACGCAGACCCAGCAACTCCGCAGCGTGATTGCTTTCGGTTCGGTGGGAGCTATCTAGCCGGTCCTGAAGTGTTGGCCGGAAGTGCCTGACCCCGACGGGACGCTAGCATCAAATTGAGATCGCCCAGCATGCTGCGTGAACAAGATCTGCAAGTGGGGCCTCGCGCCGGCCACCTTCGCCACTGCTGTCCTCATCCTCAACCAACGCCAGCCAACCGCCGCAGCGCATTACGAGGGAATCTGCGAAGAGCAAAGCACTTTGCAGACGCGTACGTTTTGGTCGGTGTGTTTGGTATTTGTTTGCTGATAATGTTCAGTGCGACCATCGTGCCAGCCGATGCAGAGTTTATCTACGGACAGAGTCAGATGCTGTCTTCGGATGCAGCAACAGCCGCGAATCTGGCCGCCAGCGAAATGTTCTTCAGCTGCTCCAAGCTGCCTACAAATTGGACGGGGTTGCCGAGGCGAGAAAGCAGCCTCGACCAGCACCAAATCGCCGGGACCGATCACCCCCGAAGGTTGCAGGCGCAGGAAGCTGAAAATCTTGAATCAGCGACATCTTTCGGCGCGAGCTTTCACCTGTCGCGTTCGCCCGCACACAGCGGGAAAGCCTCAGACAAGTGAGCCGCAAACAAGTGTGTCCGTTGGCATTGCGATGGAGAATCTTCTCTTTCAAATACACCACCACTTCACGTCTCTGAATTTCGTTTGGCGCACTTTCGGATGCTTGTGCGCGTCCCACTCAGCAAAAGCAATCGTAAACTTTCTGGATATCATGTCGCCTCCTCCCAGGTCGGATCTCCCGAAAGAATTCAACTGGCGGGACGCTGCAGATGTGAACCTTCTGACCATGGACCGAAGCGAAAAGTCGGGAAATTTCGGGTGCGGTGGTGCGTGTTGGGCGTTCGCCGTCACCTCGATGCTGAGCGACCGCCTGTTGATCAAACGAAAGGGACGATTCCCGGAGGTAAGAGAATCGCACGTGGTGTTTAGAAATGCGAGCCCAAAAGTCATCCAGCGAATGGCAGTGCCCTCAAGTTCATTTCATGCATTTTTTGCGAGTGACAAGCCTTTGTCGTACACCTTTGGACGAAAGCGTTCTTTGTACATCTCTGCGTAAAAAATAGGTCAACCTTTCACCGCAATACCTGCTGACATGCAGTAGCGAAACGGACGGGTGCAGTGGTGGCAGTATGTTACACGCTCTGCACTTCATCGAAGTAAGATCCTTCCAATGAAGCTCACACCCCGCCTTTCTGCAATGTTCGTTACTCTTGCTAGGGAGGCCAATGTTCGTAATACTCTTGCTACGGCAATGGTCGTTAAACGCACTCTTGCTCCTATTCTGCGGTATCGAATTCCCATCGGTTTCGTTGACTCTGGTGTTCACGTCAATTCCCCCCACAGCAAAACGGAATCGTTGACGAGACCTGCTCTCCCTACAAGAGTACTGGGCACGACGTCGGTGACGTCTGCCTGCAGACCACGAGATGCTCGTCCTGCGACGCCGATGGCTCCTGCTTCAGGCCAGAGTTCTACCACGTTTTCAACTTGGACGGTAAGCAACCTTGCTTATCGCGAATCAAAGGGGCAATCTGTACCTATGTGCCCAAGGAATGTGCGATTGGGTCAGAATCGTCAAAAAGCCTCCGAAGCTAGCATTTGCGCTTGAGCGCGATCGATTGAACAGCTGAAAAGAACAAACCAGCAAAAAAAAACCAACAGCTTATGGTATAGTTCCGCACGCGGACGACGCGGGCACGAAAGAGGAAGCAATGAAGGAGGAAATTTTCGATCACGGCCCAATCGCGTGCCACATGAAATGGCTGCCGGGAATGGTCAATTATCTAGGGGGGATGTTTCGCCGTGACACAAGGTACGTCAGCGCTGAGGGGGAATTGATGCAGGACGAAAACCACGTTGTTGGAGGCGGAGCTGAAACTGATCTTGCGGCTGTCGATGACGCACAGCCTGCCAACACAGGGACTCCCGAAAAGAACACTGCCGAAACGACGGGAATTGCGCATCCCCAAGGAGGCTATCATGCGGTGGAAGTCATGGGCTGGGGGCGCGACGGTGATGGCACACCCTACTGGCACGTCAGGAACTCGTATGGGACGCACTGGGGTGAGGAACAGGAAAGTTTAGACGTGAGGCCGCCGACTTGGCGTCGGAGTGAGGCGGTCTATGTACGCTTTTCAAATTCTGTACCTGTTTGGAGTTCACGAAGGGAGGAGGTGCCAATGCTGCTGCAGTACCAGTATCACCCTTTGGTCATCAAAAAACCTGCAGGGGAAAACGGATGGGCTCGAGTGGAGCGTGGAGTCAATGCGTTGGGTATCGAATCACACTGTGTCTGGGGCGACATGCGGAACTTCGACGAGGACAAAGTCATCTTCACGACTGACGAACATGGAGATCCAAGTCGTAAGTGGCTGGAAATACCGAAAAAACGTGGTCACGCACACATATGTTTCAACGTGGTTCTCCAACTTGGAGCGAGTAGAACTAACGAGGAATTTTTGGATGGTTGCGAAAACCGCATCATGGTCTTCTCTCAATAGCGGTCCTTGCACGCATGAGCTTCAGAGGCTCATTGATGGTCATGCAGCTTCTCATCCTGCAGTAAGACAATGTACGAACAAACTCAGGCATGCCCCTGATGGAGGACGAGCAACTGGCACAGGATGAGGAGCAACTTCAGAAGGTGAAATTCAAAGAACACTACGCAGCTGCTGGTAGTTTCGCCACCGCCGACAGTTTCGAGAGCACCGACGAGGACGAGAGCGCTAATTCTCCCGCGGAAGAGGATAGCACGCAATCGTCCGGTCGGGGAACTGGCGCTGAAAACGGTGCGGATAGCCCCAGTCTTCTGTCTGAAGAGGACCAAGTGCAGCGTCAAGTCGAGGAACTGAAGGCGATTCAAGGCAAAATTCTCTCGGACCCCGGTGTGCAAGGGTGGAAGGAGGATCCCATGGTCGTTACCGTCAAGAGTGAGAATGTGGTCAGGCGTCCGCTGTGGGATTCGCCTGGGGAAGACACGGCGGCGGGAGCGCGGCGAACACTCAGCGGCGAGGCGGAAGCTTCTGGCGCTGACTCGGGACTGGCACTCCTCGGCGCAGACCTTGAAATACTGCGTATGGGAGGTCGCGCTTTCTTGGAGAATCCAGAAGCGGCCGACGACCTTGATGCGCCCCCCCAAGCGCGAAAATGCGTCCGAGGAAGACGCTCCCTCAAGGTACGTTAGACAGCGGCACTACATTCCGCCCGGGCCACCCTCGGATGCGACCGACGCAGCTGCAGAACAGGCTCAGTCGTTGGCTGATCAACCGACAGAACGCAGGTCTTTGTCTGCTGAAGAGCCTGAGTCTGCCTCCTCTCGGTACGCGGGCGGACGGAAAGCATCGACGGTGGTGACGGCCGTGCAACCGAGAACGCTGTGCACCGACGACGACCACGACTTTTCGGAGGATCCGCATTGCTGGTGCGGCCGCTCTCCTCTGGTCGGCAAGAACGCGAGAAAGGTTGCATATTACGACACGCCGCCTGCCTTCGGCGACGTCGCCACCCACTGGAGAATCAAGGAGTCCGCAGGGCTGACGGCAGAGGCGGACGATGCAAAAATGATGGAAACCGCATCCGATGCGGCAAACACGGCGGCGTCTCTGAACCTCGCTACCAATCTCGCCAACAGCCTGAAAGGCCGGGAGGCTATGAACAAGCTAGCGGCGGGCCTAGAGACGGGAAGTTCGTCCAAAGGATCTGGAAAGGACGCGGGTCCTAACCCTTACGGATCATCGAATGAAGCGCACGTCAGTGACGATAAGGACGTCAGTGACTCTTCCGGGGGGAAAACCAGGGCTTTGGCAGCCGAAGACTCGCCCAAGAGTAGTAGCGCCAAAGCAAAAGACGAAGTCGCCAAGCGGGCCAAGAAGATCTACTTCGCGTGTAGCGTGGATGCCCAAGTCCCGGATGGGAAGGCCCGAGCTGTGTTACCTGAGGCGTGGGACTGGAGAAATGCTCACGGCGGCGTGAACTATCTCACGTGGAATCGTAACCAGCATTTGCCATCGTATTGTGGCAGTTGCTGGGCCCATGCAGCTACCAGCTGCCTAGCCGACCGCTTCCAGATCCAGGCAATCCAGCAAGGACAGCGCGAGAGCCCCTCTATCGCGCTGTCAGTTCAGAGCCTGGTCAACTGCAATAAGGGGGGCAACTGCGGGGGTGGTGAGGAGGCTTTGCGACATGAAGAGGAAGCGAGGTTCTAAGATTCCGGCGGAATCAAGTTGCTTGAAGTTGTCTACTTCTGTAGAACACATAAAGACAGAAGGTATGCGTCACACGTCCTATCCTCTGAAGTAACTCTCACATAAGGTAATGATCACGAAATCTCTCTCAGGTAGTGCGATGGAACTCTACGGGTTTGCTGGACTGGAAGGCATACCTCACGAGACGTGCCGCACGTATCGCGCCAAAAACGGTTTCGAGGCCGGTCCGGATGTGGACTGCCCGGCGGTCAGTACGTGTGCGATGTGCACCGGTCCACTTTGCCAATACGTGCCGCGTTATCGCTCCTTCTACGCCAACGGCTTCGGTGCGATCTACAATAATATCGCTGCAGTAAAAATGGAACTCTGGGCCCGCGGCCCCGTCGTCTGTGCTGTGGATGCCAGTCGGAAAATGGACGACTATCAGGGTGGATACATCTTTGAGCAGGACAAAGTGCCGCAGCTCAATCACGATGTTAGCGTCGTTGGTTGGGGGCTGGACAAAACGAGGAAACAATTCAAGCACGAGGATGTCGAGTACTGGCTCATTCGTAATAGCTGGGGTGAGGGTCGATCACTGGGGTGGGAGCAGAAAAATTGGTTGTTTACGGTGGTGCTCTGTTACCCGCTTGGCTCCGGCCGGGAAGGACGTAGGTCCCGTTTCGTCTTCTGGTTTCGGAAAATTCACCCTCCTCCCTATTCCACGAAAATTCTTTCCAACAGGTACGTTCTGGGGCGAATTCGGGCATATTCGCTTGCGAATGCACAAGAACAACCTCGGCATCAACCAAGCGTGGTAAGAGGAATGGCTCACATCTGGCTCTGCGAGGCCGATCAGTAGTCAGGGTTGATCGGTTTCTCGTCCTTCTTTTCAAAAGAAGACGTTTGTGTTTCGCGAAAAATCTGTGCCGAAAACGCTGTCACTGTGATGGTTTGAACGATAGGATGGGCTCACGGCATGTGGTCTGGTGCAAATTCGAAAGTTGATGACTTTTCCCCACAGCTATTGGGCCACTCCGGGGACGAAACGGGATCGCTGGAATATGGATGAAACCTTCGTTCTCCAGTAACCGGTGACGACGCTACTGAGGCAGGTAGACTGTTTCTCGCATCTCGGGAATTCAGCGAAGATTATTACACAAGGCATGTGTTGGCCGAAGGAGTAGCACATTTATCTTGATCAGCAGGGAAAGTCTTTTCTGCGCAGAAATTTTACAAGATCGATCATGAGAAGACTATCAGAAAGAGTTTCTACGTTTCATCCCATATGGGTAAAGAGCGGTCTGTGAAGTGCACGTTTCTCGTTTCTGCTCTTCACATCCTCGCTCCGTGACGAAATATGTCGTAACAAAATGCGAGAATCTTCCCTCTAAGCTCGAAAAACAGCTGGACCATCACATATTTCCTTTTTCGACGTACATGCGAAACTTAGGACATCCTGTTTTAAAGACCACAGCAGGGCGTTTGCATGTAGTACTCGTGACTTAGCCACGCTTATTCATGACTCAATGCATGCCCAGTGGTTCCTCGTAGGTCTCCTCGTGCGCGTATCCGTGTCGGCGTCTGTCGACTACGGGGACTAGCAGCAGGGTTAATGACCTTACGAAGTAGTCCGTGTCCGAACTTTTCCGTCGTCCTGTCCGACGTCTTTTTTGTTGACGAAGCAACATCCTCATAGGCAGGCAGGTCTTTTTCTGTTTCATTAGCACCCCGAAAGCCAAGTGAGTGACTTTGACTTGGGTGGCGGTGGCAGTGCCGCGCCTTTACTGGTCGTCGCCCACACGTATGGCTGACTGGTCGGGTATTATCTACAGAAGACCTTGTTCACTTATTGTAATAATGACTTCTGCACTACAATGCTGCCCGTATGCTGCGCCATCGACGCTTTGGAAACGAGATCGGCGACAGCTGCGGCGGACAAAGAACCCTTCTTCTTCACTGGCTCTGGTTGTGTTTCGGCATCTTCATCGCTTTCCTGCGATTCCTCCTCGTCCGATGCATCATTTGTGTCCACGTTCTCCAGGTCATCCGCAAGACTGCTTTCTTCATCCGCATCGTCCTCAGTTGCTTCGTCGTCTTCGTCGTCCTGGTCTGCGCCACTCGCCTCACTGTCTTCGACTTCAGCATCACTTTCAGCATCGCTTGCAGCGTCGCTTTCGACAGCCCCTTCAGCCTCAGAGGCAAGTTCGGCATCGCTCTCGCCACTAACATCCTCCTCTTCCTCCTCTTCACTGTCGTCTTCATCCTCACTCACACTTGCTGATTCGTCCAACTTCTTCAGCTCCTTGACACACTCAGCCTTTTTCCCCGAAGTTCCAGCTGTGTGGGTTTTCGAGGCGACCTCCTGCTTTTTGTTGCTGGTCTGTTGCGCAGGCTCTGGCTCCGAAAGGTCGCCACTTTCCTCGTCATCGCTTTCAGCATCTTCCTCTTCGTCCTCCCCCTCCTCGTCCATTTCATCCGCTGAAGAAACATCGTCTTCTTCCGACATGTCGTCGTCGTCCTCCTCCTCCTCCGGTTCCTCGCGTTTCTGTGACTTCGAGCTTCGCTCCGCGGGCGTGGTTGACACGCCCTTGTTGTCCTTTTTGTTCGCGTTACCCTCCTTCTTTGGCGGTGCTTGTTTCTCAGATTCAGAGTCGGTATCTTCATCCTCCTCAACGTTTTCGTTGTCGTCGTCATCGTCGCTTTCATCCATATTCTCGTCATCGCCACTTTGATCCATATTCTCATCGACACCCTCATCGCTTTCTGCATCGATCTCGCTCCCGGCATCGAGGTTGTCTGCTTCTTGCACCTCGCTGTCGTCTCCCTCCTCATCCACCTCCATATCATCCGCCGCGTCGTCACTCTTCTCCTCGTCGGACTCGGAGTCTGCCGTTTCCTTTGCATCTTCACCCTCAACATCCGAGTCTGAATCGTCGGCAGAGGCAGAAGCGGAATCCTCGTCTTCCTGGGAATCTGCGTCAGACACGGCTGCTGCCTTGTTCGCGGAAGATTCTGCATCACTCTCGGCCGCGCTACCCTCATCCTCAGTGTTCTCATCCGCACTGTTCTCGTCGACGCTGTCATCCTCCGCACTGCTATCCTCCGCACTGCTTTCTCCGGCCGTGTCAGCTGTGCTTCCCTCGCTGGCGTCTTCCTCGCCATCGCCCTTCTGCTCACACAGCGCTCGCAGATCGACGGATTCGCCGCCTTCTGCCACCTCCAAGTCCTCGTTGCCTTCGTATTTGACTTGGTGCTTCGCACACGCACTCTTGTCCTTATTCATGATCCACGCAAGCATCGCGTCTTGCTCGCGCTGCGATTGGTCGGCTTTCCCCGCTTTCCCCCGGCCTTTCTGCTGCGGGTTCTTTTTCGAGTCGCCTCCGTCTGCGCTGTTGCCCTGCTCTCGCGGACTCGATCCTGCTATCTTTCCCTTCTTAGCGCCGATCGATTGTCCACGGACACTCTTTATGATCGAGGCCAATGCAGTCTTTCCTGATGACTCTTTGTCGGCCTTTGAGGAGGTTTGAACAGCAGTGCTCTCCTTCGATCCAGCCTCGTCGGTTCCCTCGTTCCCTGCAACGTTGTCCCTCTCGTCATCCTGAGTGGCGGTAGTAGACTCCGACAGTCCTTGCGCTGAGGACTGGGACAGCTCTTTGCGCTGCTGCCACCGCTTGCCCCGAGATGCACTCCACTTTTTTCTCGCAGTGGCCGAGACGGAACGGGTGTCCCAGGAGCTGGAGCCCGCCGAACCCCGATCGACCACATGCAATTCCAATTCGTCGTCCGACATGATTGATACTCCAAAAGAAAACACAAATTCACAACCACTGAGTAGGACGCTCGAAGTCAGAAGACACCAGCAACTCTTATATGCATGGAACACGTTCAACACTCCTTAGACCCATGCAACAAAGAGCAACCACTGTAGGTGTTGAAGCAGTGCAATCATATGATGTTGTGCGCAAAGATACTCGTGGAATGAACTCTCGGCGCTTCACCGTCCATCTTCGAAACCTCCCGTGTTACTAAAGAAAGATTACTGCTTCTCACGACTGCTGACTCAGACACCCATCAAGCTGGAATAGGTGCAAGTTTTTTCACAGAACCTCGCCTACCAGGCCGCACTGTCTGTCCGAGCAGACTTTATGCGTTCACACAATTTTCCTATCCGGGACGTGCATCCAATAGAATTTTGTTCCGCACCCTCGCGTGTGTGCCGCATTCAATCGCATGCCGTCAGCGCTGTTTCCACGACCTGGAGATGAAAACCCTCGAGTACGTCCCTGCAGATGCGCACTTTCGACGGAGACACTTAAACACCACTCGCTTCTCAACCTTCTTGTATCAATCCAAATTGAAATTTCACCCACTCGGCAGAACACTTTGACTGCCTGAAGACTTCAACCGCACTCATCACTCAGCCCCAGACTAGATCAGTTCGGAGATCACACCACACAGTACCCAGCACTCATGGACATGCAGCTCCGACTGCACGCGAAGTAGATACTGTCATCAAAATAGCTGCCCAAATTTCATGATCGTGTCAATGAATGTTTTCGCTGAGTCTGAGGGTCTTCCTTTCCGGAACATCGTGCGCTGTAAAACTCTCTATTCAATGACATCATGAGGTTAATTGTCGACAAGAAACCCAAAGCATCGACTATGATAATTGCGAGGATGACAGGCTTAAATAACAGGCTTCTTAAATGGATACCTGTTCCTCCATTCAACTTCCAGGTGATCATTCCAGGCGGAATGGATACCTGAACTCCAAACTTCTTGGATCATTGATGATTTACGTGATTAAACTCTTACGAAAATAAGTGATGAAACGATTTATAGACGATTTATAGAAGCATTTTTGAAAGTACAATCGATGACATGTATCTGAAAATTTCGAGTAGCGATTTCCGTTGTGAGGCTTCATACGGTCAGAACAATCGGGTACGAAGAAAATGTCTATAAAACTCTTGTGGCTCAAACCGCGGGACCTTTTCAAGATTCGAACTATGAATTCTGGGAATCTCTAGAAACTTACTAATGGAAACGTCAGAGAAACTGAGCAAGAATGAATGAAGAAACTAAGCAAGATGAGAGAGCACTACTTTCAGTACGTATATGAGCGGGGAACTTGAGTGATATGGTGTTGAAATATTGACATCGTGTTGTCTGGCAAACAGCTGACCATGCACAGTTTCATGACTCAACGATAGGAGATGCGGAAAAGCGCCATCCTCCTAAGTACAATCAAATGCGACCGGTCTTGACCATCATTTTTTAACCCGAAAGGAGTACACACGGGGAATCTTATCATGAAACAGTTTGAAGTGACGCAAAGCTAACTTATTGAGATTCTTTGAAACACAACCTAAGCAATTGAGACTGATGTCATCTGGATACGTTCATGAGTTTATATGCGAAACGAGAAAACCTTGAAATTGCTAATTTTCGGACAAGTTTGAAAGTATGATCTGTATCACTATGTCACTACAACATTGGAACTTTTGGAAATCTTCTGGAAATCTAGTTCAGCCTTACATGTGTACGTAAGCTGTGTTGCTATGTTCGTTGCGAAGTCCTGGACTTATCAGAATACGACCACAAGTACAATCTCTCAACACTACGGGCAAAACGCTCCCGTTTTGGAAACTCTTGCAAGTACAAGCACAAGCCTCACCCCAGGCTTCCCTCCCAGACCGGAACATTAAACCTTTTCAGCTGCAAACATTGCTCCCAGCAGCTGCAAACATTGCTCCCCAAGACGTCCCCCCTGCTTACTCCAAAGGGACAGCCTACAGCCTTCTCTGCCAGAGCACAGAAGCTACTTTTTAAACCCCTTCAAGTTCATACTCAGAGCTGCAGCAGGGGTCGTTGCGTTCTACGTCCCCCCACCCGCAGCCGCAAACGCAGCAGCACCGGCCTTTGCGTTCTGAGCCCCGCCACGGCTCTTGTCGTGTTTCATATTCTTCTGGTGTTTGCCTCTGACGTGAACCCTCTTCTTCATCTTCTCCGCTTTAAGCAATGCTGCCGCGTCCATGGGTGCGTCCTTCTTTTTTTCCGCGTCCTCCTCGTCCTCGTCATTCCCAAGTGTTGGGAATCCTGAGGCGGCGGCTTTTTCTGCTGCTTTTTTCTTTTCGGCTTCTTCATCCCTCTCCCTCATCAGGGAGAGGCCCAACCGTTGCAGAACATCCGACGTCTTGAAGCTCGCAATCGACGTTTCCCAGGCTTTGCGCCACTCTTTAAGGGCCGTGAGCTTCACGATGTGCGAGCGGTGATGCTTGACCCAGGCTTGTTTCATGCTGGCCCCCTTCCCAGCGTCCTTCAGGTTACTCTCCCCTGGCTTCTTCTTTTTGGTGTCCGCTTCTAACGCTGCCAGCTCGATCGTTTGCGCCTTCTTCGCGATCGCGTTGGCGACGGCTCTGTTCGTCTTCTCCAGCTGCTGATTCACGGCATCGTCGACTTTTTTGAAGTACCCCTTTGGATCCTTCTTGGCCGCGAGCTCGTCAGCTTGAGCCTTCGCCACTCGCTCCTCGGCAGTGAGTTCCCTCTTCACCTCCGTCGTGCCGCCCGTGCTCCCTGTGGCAGCAGCGGACTTGCGTTGCGCAACGGTTTTCGGCAGGGAGATGTTGTTCACCCCAGCGTCGATAGCAGCCTGGGCGTGCTTCAACACTGCAGCCGCCTCGTTCGTCGGGGGCGGCGGCACGCCCGAAGGCAGCAGCGGGGACGGCAGACTCGAGAGCAGTAGCGGAGAGGATCCGGACTCGGAGGTTGTCAAACCGGCGACAGCGTGTCTAGCTTCCACCTCCAGATTGGCCTGGTCGGTTCTCCCTCCGACAAGAAAAGTGACAGGAGGAACAGCCCCGAAGTCGCGCTCAAACACCCTGGCACGTTCGCGTTCAGAGGCCATGAATTTGGTCCAGTTTTCTGCCTCGAGCTTCGCGACCTCGCTGCTGCTGATCACGTCTGCCATCAGTTCCTCCCTCTTGTGCGAGGCTTTCACGCCGGATTCGCTGAAGTATAGATGAGCAAAAAAAGCGTCCTCGGGCGACGTCTCCCGGTCAATCATCCTGATAACTTTCCCCTCTTGTTTCGTGTGATCCACGAATTCGCGTAGCTTTGACATAAATCCCTTCTGATTCCTCCTGTCCTCTTGCTCCCTGAGCATAGCCTGAAAGTCCACGAACGCGTTCACAAACGGGACGTCTGCCCAGATGCTGTGGGATCCCCCGCCGAAATTCAAACTCTCTGGTGCGGAGCCAGCGCCCTTCCCGTTCTTGCGACCACTCTTGCTCTTTTTGCTGTGCCTCCTGCTGAGACCGACGAAACTGCCCATCCGCAGGAAGCTGCCTCGCTTGTTGCTGCCGGAGGTAGCGGAAGAGGTGGCACTACTGGTAGCAGACACCTCGTCATCCTTGATCGTGTCAGAGTCGCCGCGCAGATATTTATCTACAGTGATGGGAGAAACTGCCGGCGAAGAATTTTCTGCCTTCATGGCTTTGGCTTCTGCGACCATGGCGTCACGCAGTTTCAGTGCGTCCTTGTTGATAAACGGGTCGATCAAGCCCCAAGTCTTCATTGGGGGCACGACCACGAAGGAGGAACCTGAGATTTGTTTGGACTTTGTTTCATGGCACCGTTGCCGGATAAAGGCGACTACTTCACAAATGCTTCCGGCAGTGATCAAGTTCCTTTCGACCAGGATCACACAGATCATGAACAGCTATCTCATCGATGTCGTGAAAAGACAAGACAAGGCACGATGCTCTGAAACGCAGGATGCAAAAACAATACAGAAATGGTCTGCTTCCTCACCTGGGGCACGAATGAGACCTCCTTTCCTAATCTTCTTTTGGATCTTCTCGATTCGCTCCCTTTTCTCAGTCTCCTTTCGTTTCTTGTAAGCAACATACTCTGCCTTTTCCGCTGGGGTCATTGTTTGGGTGATTGGCCTCTCGAAGCGCGTCTTGTGGCGCTCCATCTGCAGACTGCGCAGCTCGCCCAGCTCCTCCTCCAGTGATCTTTGGGCTTCCTCGATCTTGGATTGGAGCCACTGGATCTCCCGTTTCTTGACCTCCATTCGCTGGTCGATCTTCTCCCTCTCCATCTTCTGTTTCAACTCGCCTGCGTGCTCGGCGTGGTGGCGCGCCGCCGCGACGCGCACTGCCACCACTGACTGCCCCTCGGGGCTCAGAGTAACGGCGCTTTCGCTGCTACTGGCTTGCTTATCCCCAGCATTTTGCTGCTCCTCTGCCCTGACGTTGGCCGGATGACGTATGCCAGCAAAGCCCCCCGTATGCTCTATCTCCCACCGGATTTGGGCTGCCGCTTTGCGGACCTGCGCGTCGATTTCCCGCCGCTCCTCCACCAGGCGCTCCCGTTTCTGGGCCAGGATGAACTCGAACTCGTAGACCATGAGCTTTTGGTACTTCAGCGGGCACATAAACTCGATGTACTCATTCAGGCCCACTTCGTAAGTCTCAATGAAAACGGCAACGTCCTCGGCTTCCTCCTGGGCTCCTGCTGCCAGGCTCCCCGGCGCGCCCGTTGCGAGCGCTGGGTTGCCTCTCAGATCCGCGCTGGCGGAGGCGGCGTCCTTCGCCGGGAGCACCACAACCATCTGATTCTTTGGCGACCCTTGTTCCTGATTTTCCTCGCGTTGACCTTTGTCATGCACGTCGTTCCCTTCCTCCTTCCTCTCGCTCTCGTGATGGACCATGAGCATACTGTCTTGGCCGTGCAAAGACATGGAATACTCTCCGAGCGAGAAAGAGTCCGTCGTAGGGGATGCCCTCTTCGAGCCGCTATTGGGGCTGAGCGTGCGACGCCCGTGCTTGGTGTGACCAAACTCGCTGCCGTGGGCGCTCACCGGCACTGCCTCTGAGAGCGAGGGACTGCCACCTGAGCTTAGGTCGGGATCGATTGTCAACGTTTTCCCCGCATCACGCTGATCAGCCTGGACCTCAGGCTGCTCAGCCAAGACCTGCAAGAGGTCTCCACTGAGGGCTTTCCCGCTCCTCAGCCGCTCAAACGCCCGGGCTTTGCGGGCTCGTTTTTCTTCTTCACCCATGTGCTGACGCTCCTCGGCTTCCCGCGCTTGCTCGACTTTGCGCTCTGCGTCCAGGCGCGCTTGTTCCCGCCTGCGATCCTCTCGCACTCGAATTGCCGCTTCGTCGAGCTCTTCCTCGGGCACCTTCCACTCACCCCTCTCCTTGTCGAAGCTCCAGCCCTGAAAGGTCCCCTTCGCGGGGTCGCGTACACCATTCCCCTGCTGCTTGCCCTTCACGTTCTTGTCCGCCCCCTCAGCGCGCGTGACGAACAGTCCGTGCTCCTCGGACGCTTGCATGATGCGGGCATGGAGGGCACTCTTCGCGCGGGCCTCGTCCGCGTGCTGCTTCACCAGGTCTGCGTCGACCGCTTCCGTGACATACGCGATGGCAAATTCGTTCGAGATCATCCCGCATTCGATAAGCTCCCGCAGGGTCAAACCCTGGGGCGCCGACTGCTTCAGTCCCACGGCCTCTAGCACCTCTTGCGTGTCGGCGATATTCTTGATCTCGGCTGTCGTCACCTTGTTGCTGGTTTTCCCAGCGTCAGCGACTCTCTTCAGCAGCTCTGCGTGGTAGAGGTGCTGCAAGCGCGCGAGGCAGATCTTCTTGCGAGTCTCATTCAGGGCGTCGCCATACGCTAGGGTCAGGACATCGTCGAAACCGATGTGTTCCTGCTCGGTGACCATCCGCATCACGATATCAGGCAGCATCACCAGCTCATATTCTTCTTTCGCGCCCGACTCCCATTCCCAGTGGTCACCTTTCGCGACAAGCTCACCGCCCTTCGACGTGGCCGATTGTAATTCTGCCTGCTCGCCTGAGCCAGCTGCACTCTCTGCCGCTACTTTGCCGTCGGTGTTGGCACGGTCCTCGCGCCCGTCCTCATTCTGTTCGACACTCTGCCACCCTCTGGGAGAACGCGTGTCTGCGTTCGGCTGTGGGCCGAAAAGTCGTTTGTTGAAGGCTGCGCCGAGTTTGATCCAGGCGTAATCCGTAGTGCATTCGGCCGCACGCAGCTTGTCAAACAGCAGATGAAGATCGACCATCAGACTTTGACGGGTCATGGTTCGCTGATGGGTCGGGCCCTTCCACTTGCCCTTCTCGTCCATGCGATTGCTTCCGCTTTTGGGGCGCGGAACCACTTCCAGGGAGCCGTCACCACCTCCATGAGCTTCGTGAGCCGGCTTCTCCTCGTCCAACACTTCAGCAGCAGCATTCTCAGCATTCTTCG
>JACKZZ010013044.1_pt1 | contig 20106 bp, 9 predicted proteins | sample 8027871 | NCBI WGS metagenome assembly JACKZZ01 (sample SAMN15724774, study PRJNA655200) | protist metagenome | isolation source: fluorescence activated cell sorting (FACS) single amplified genomes of... | place: USA: West Boothbay Harbor, Gulf of Maine | collected 2000-07-19
CGCATTTGCTGCGCTAGACGTTGCACTGCTAGCTTGGCATCTACAAGCGCAGACTCTTTCTCCACCGCTGCGATGTCCACATCTGCGGCCAGCGCCGCCGCCCTGGACTCGCTGCAATGCAGTGCCTCCAGCAGTGCGGCTTCTGTTGTGCCTGCAGCAGCTTCAGAAGGAGATCCAGGTTCCAGTGGTGCATCTGCGGAGAAGGTGTTATAATTGCTGCGATGGGGGAGTGGCGGCGGGGTGCTTTCCCTTTCCTTGTCAAAACCACCGGCACCGGCACTGGCACCAGTACCCGTACCAGCGAGATCATTGGTTCTACCCAGGTAATCTTTTCTGTTATAGTGGGTCTTTTTCTGCTGCTGCTGTTGCGAGCGGGAGGCATGGGAAGAGTGATCGAGACCAGTGAATACGTGCGCCACGCCTCCCCTTTTCCTGGGGCCCGGCGAGTCTGTGCTGTCAAGGCTGGTGTTTGCCACATCTTCTGGATGATGTGTTGAATGGCTCCTATCTCCCAGGTCGTGCTGCTGCAAGGTACTCATGAGAGCCTCGTAGTCGGCAAGGATTCCTTTCACGTCCGGGGTTTCTCCGTTCGTCTTTCCTACAACCTTGATTGTACCACCACCGCTTTCTTCATTCGTTGTGAAAATATTGCTATTTTGCACGTCACTTGCATGCATGTTGGCGAACAGGCCGCTGCCGCCCTCGGAGCAGGAGGTGTCCATGAAATCAAGTGATGGTGGTGATGGTGGCGGAGTGTTTGTTTTCGTTTGCTCGCTCGCTCGCTTCACCAGGTATGCTTCAACGGTTTCGAGCAGCAATCAGAATAAGAGCTCTGTTCAATGAGCATAGAAAGCGTGACAAACCTTTTTAAGCCATCATCATCCATGGGATTGCAGCGCCAGGCACGAAACGACGGACCAGAAAGTGAGTCTTTCTCCCACAGGTCAGGGGAACTCCCAATCGAAAATGGATCTCCTCGAGACACCTTCCGCGCGGTGCTTCTGTTGTCTGCCTTCCAGTAGTGCACCAGCAGCTCGAACACTATGTCGAGTGCCCTCGCTCGCGCCGCAGCAGAGAAAAAGTCGACCAGGTACGTGTGAAAAATGCTCTACAGTTTCGATTCGCTTAGTGCCGAGCTACCTTGCCAAGTCCGCTAAAGTACCGACCCGCTAACCCACACCTTTTATATCACTCTATATCTTGTACGTCCTTCACCTACTGCAACTCCTCTCCCTCTCACACCGCCCCCTATTTTAGGATATTACGTCGCGATGAGCGCAAGGCTGTTGAGGAGTCCTACCGCGTGCGTGGCGCCGGTATCAACAAGGCAGTGGCCAAAGAAGTCACCAAGAACCCCACACGAGTCATCCCAGACCAGCCTGGCTTCCACGGCCTGACCAAGCTGGAGTTTAAGAGGGATACTCGAGACATTGACAAGCGATCCAACCTCATGGTAAGTTGTGTGCTCTAACCTCTCCACTCCTCCCCCTGTCGCATGATTACATATAATATATGTTTGTGTGTTTCTCACTGCGCTCACATGGCCTCGTTCCCTCTTCTAATTAACCGCGCTGACCCTAAATCCTCGCCCCTTATTGCCTCACCTGAACACATTCACCAATACCTTCGCTTACACTTCCAGAATATGAACGAGACGGACAGCGAAGATGAGATAGAGACCTCTGTGTCGGTCACCACCCGCCCGCCTTGCAACCCAGATGCCACAGCCTACAAAAAGAAGGCTCGTCTGGCGCAGTGGGCGGCTGACCCATCGCTATTAGAGAAGGACTTGCAGCGCACTGCTGACGCCATGAACACGCTGAAGAAGGAGTGCGTATCGTGTGTCTGTCTGTAGATCTATCTGTTGGTATGCACGTGTGCCCCTCTTTCGGACATACGTACTAACCCTTCTACTCTCCCCTTACGAACTCCACTCTCTTTTTCAGGTACGAACGCATCCAGAAGGAGGAGGCCAAGTGGTTCAACGCCTACGAGGTGGGCAGGGACATGCTGTGCACGTCACTCAATACCAACAGGTGTGTGCATGCGTGTGTGTGTGTCAATTTTGTGTCCAGACTGCTCAAACTAACCCACCCATCCAACACCTTCAACAACAATATTCACAACCACAACAACAGAAACTACATCGCCAAGATGGCAGCGGACATGCGCCACCTGTACAGCTTGGCACTCAACGAGTGTGGGCCCACCATGCGCAAGCGCCGCTCATTGTCCATGCGCGACTGCGTTGAGGAGTTACATGAGAGACAGATGCAGATGGCTGCGCGTCTGACGGAGTATCAGCGCTTGTGTCAGGAGGCGGTGGAGGCTGCCGCTGAGAAAGAAGGCAATACGGTGACCATGCAGTACTGCATGGACAAGAACATCCCCGTTGTGCACATGGACATGCCAGAAGCGGAGCTTTTGCAATACAGATGGGATGAAGAGATATTTTTTGGTACCACATACAAGGACAAGAGCACCGCCTCCACTACATTGGCTACTGCAGAGGACCGCAGTGTGGACCAGAAGTGGAAGCAGGCAGACTCGTCTCTCGTCGTCAAGGCCGCAAATTTGGAGCCACACGTGCAACTGCAGCTGCCGGAGAGCGTTCAAAAGACACAGGATGAGGCATCGGAGACAGCACGCAAGGAAGAGGCGGAGGAAGATCTTCTGGCTCGCAAAAGTGCGGAGCAGAGGTTGCTCGCGGCATCCTTGGAGATGGCACGAGGCTCTTCCCTAAAGGCCATTGATGGTGCTGCTGGAGAAGCAAACGTCACAAAAAATAGCACAGACACCGCAACTACTGCTACTTCCTCTACTGATGCTGCATCGGATGGCAAGGATGGCGACAAGAGTGTGCCGCAGGGCAAGGTCAGGCACGGCGAGGTTGAGGCGGATGACGAGGACAAACGCTCCACGCACACTCGCAAGTCTGGCCGGGTGGAGGCGCAGGGCGGCACCTCTACTACTACAGCAGCTACCGCCAGTAGGGGTTCCGCTTCAACCGGGCCCGGAGTCATGGAGGTTGAGGGGACAGTGGGGCTAGGCTCAACGGCGGAAGTTGATGGCGCAAGCACTTCTGACAGAGACGTAGTGACGCACTTCCACCAAGTAGAAGAGGCCATCACCTTCAGTCGTAATAATCTAGGCGAAGTGGACATCTTTCTGCAAGATGATCACATCAGTGGAAGTGCAGGTGGCACCGCGCTAGCCACTTCTGCCTCCAACACCCCCGCAGCCTCGTCATCGTTCTCTTCACATGCACACAGTGCACATGGCATGGCCTCCCCGCGCTCTCCGCGCCACCCAGGGCACGTACTAGACGAAAGCATCCGGGAGATCGGTCAAGGTGACGCCTCGCAGCGCGTCACCAAGGTGGTCTGCGATATGGGTATGCAGCTTGTGCCACCATCTGGAAACGGGCGCGGCAAGGTGGGCCAGTTTGAGGGCTTGCGAACAGAGGAGGACTGGACTAGATACCTTGAGCAGGTGGTCAACAACATCGATGGGAAGGGTGACAGCGGACGTCGCAAGAGACGCGGCACTACGACCATCCCCATAAGTGCATTCGCCTATGCGCGCACGCCGCGTGGTGTGCCGTTGCTAGTGTCACCCTTGTCACAATTCGAGGACAAGTTCATGGGCGCTGTGCTTGGTGGGCCCAAGGGCTCCTCCTGCTTTAATGGACACATCAACAGCGACGCAAAGTACACCCTGCCACGTGCTTGCAGCAAATTGCCAGCGAAGATTGGGGCAGCTGAGAATGTAGCCATGTCGCACTGCCTGCTGCAGAGCGCTGCAGCCTCCTCCGAGGTTAAGATTCGCCGCCTGCAGCACAGTCTGAGCACGTGCCAGCAGCAGCGCGACGACGCGGAGATAGGCCTGGGCAATGCGGAGCATGTATATGTCCACACTTTGCTAGAGGACACTATCGAAAACAAGCGCATCCGCCGCGAGCTGCAGACCTTAGGCATCGCTCCACAACCTTCCCTGCACGACAGAAACACCCCGCTGTCGCCACTGGCTGAAACCAGCGGCTGGAACTCACACTCATCACAGGTAGAAGGCATTCCACGCGGGCCATGGGGGCGCTCCAAAGGAAAGAAACACGTTGCAAATGCTGAGAGGGCGGCGGAAATACTTAGACAAAAGGAAGCACAGGCACAGGCAGTGCGCGACGCTGCTCTGTATCGACCAACTAGCGCCGTTCTCGCTTCGGCGCAGGTTTTAGATAATGATGCATTTGCTGACGGGACAGGGGTAGAAGCAGAAGCAGAGGCAGAGACTGGGGCAGGGGCAGAGGCAGAGGAGCCCCCAAGAAAGCGATCAAAGAAGGGCCGCAGCAAGTAGATGATGTTGAGATACCCCTCACCGCAAATTCGGCTGCTGGAGACAGGTGATATGTTATGCCCGCCACGTGACCACACAATGTAAATACAAGAAACAAGCTGAAGATCTGTGAAACCACATTTACTCCATCGCTACAGATCAAAATACCTCCCCCATTCCCCCTCTAATACTGAACTGAAGTACCTTGTTGAACATTTCCTTCTTTCTTCTCCTAGTTTACGGACAGTTTCTCGTATTTTTTGTATCCATTTCCTCTTTGAAAATTCCACAAGTGGCGTTGTCATACTTATACTTAGAGGAATAATAATAATAATAACACTGGGCACAGAGGTACGTACGTATGTAATATTTGGATGTTTTGTTCCCATTTGGAAATTTGGCTGGGATTGCACGGCGTACCACCGAAAATCCGAATTTTCCTAGTTCCTAAAATGCCAGAGACATTTTGAGGTTGGGTTAGGGTCGGTAGAACCAATCACAGCTCTAGAGCAACGCAATTGCACAAGCATGCTTCGAAATGTGACCGCTTCAATTATCAAAAAGCGTGAAGGACTTCGGAGGGTCACGAGGGTCACGAGAGGCAGCCTGACCTGGCAGCTTCCAGCCAGGCTCTTTGGCTCCTTCACCACCCCTTTAGACTTCACAGATGAAAACAAAGACCTCGTCGACCTCACTGCTACAGAACGAGCGCGCAGACGCAGGCTGGTTTCCTCCTCTGCGGCACACAGGGGACGGGATGCACGTCCTTCGGGTGACCCTCTGCTGGAGGATCCAGATCCAATGCTCAACTGGCTGGCTCGCGGAGGGGAGAGCTTCTATGACAATAGCAGCACTAGTGCGAGCAAGGGCAACAGTTCTAGCGACGGTATTAGCAATAGTACTAGCAATAGCAATATCAATAGCAATAGCAATGGCCTAACCGGTGGAGATAAAGGCGGTGTTGATGATTACGGTGCATCGGCTGAGCACGGAGGCAGCGGCATTAGTAGTGCAGCGAACGGAAACCGCTTTGTGCGGCCTGTACCCCTGGACCAGCAGCAGAGGGGCGCTGCGTCTTCCCACATTGCGGACGCCGGCCCTGTCGGCAACGCGAGTAATAATGCACATGGAAGCGGGAGGGTCTCCCGAGGCCAGCCAACAAAGCGACCAGCCCCCGTACCAGGCTCCGTATCGTGGCCTCCGCAGAATACAAAGCTCCACCCGCACTCCGCCACGGGCAGTAGCACACCCGCCACCCTGAAGCTTGGCCCCAACCTCCTCAAATTCAGTGTGAATCTGTCAGTGCTTGCAGCGGAGGGGAGGCTGGAGCCGGTTGTGGGAAGAGAGGAAGAAATATCGCGGGCTATACAGGTGCGCGAACCCTGCATCTCTCTCTCCCTCTCTCTCTCTCTCTCTCTCTCTCTCTCTCTCTTTCACACACACACTCACTTTTACTCTCTCACACACACGCACACTCACTCTTACTCTCTCCCTCTTTCTCTTTCTCTCTCTCTCAATCTAATGCACTTATATGCACCCTCTTCGCTATTTCCCTCCTGTCCAGGTGTTGTCTCGGCGCACGAAGAACAATCCTTGCTTCATCGGTTCCCCTGGTGTGGGAAAGACGGCCATAGTTGAAGGTCTTGCTCGCCGTATCCACGCCGGGGATGTACCGGAATCAATGAAAGATAAAACTATTGTTTCCCTGGACTTGGCCTCTATGCTTGCTGGTGCCAAGTTCCGTGGAGAGTTCGAGGAGCGACTAAAAGGGGTCATCAAAGACATTCAGTCTGCAGGGGATCGCATCATTCTGTTCATTGACGAGATCCACTCTATTGTGGGGGCAGGAGGTGCAGAGGGCGCTATCGATGCATCCAACATTCTCAAACCCCCTCTAGCACGGGGTCAGTTGCGATGCATGGGGGCAACAACTACAGATGAGTACCAGAAGTACATAGAAAAGGACCAGGCCCTAGCCCGCAGGTTCCAGCCTGTGTTCGTGGAGGAGCCTTCCATCGATGACACCATAACGATGCTGGAGGGAATCAAGTCCAAGTACGAAACACACCACGGAATCTTCATCAGTGCAGAGAGTGTGGCAGCAGCGGTGAAGCTAAGTGATAGGTACATTCCCTCGCGGCAGCTACCAGACAAAGCAATAGACTTGCTAGACGAAGCTGCTGCAAAGATGCGTTTACTACAAGAGACACTCCCGAGAGAGATCCGAGACATCGATAGAGAAATTTCAGATATTCTCGTTAACGGTGCGAACTCCATCAGTAGCGGTGGCAGTGGTATAGGGCTTGAAACTATGAAATCAAAGTATAGCAGTGGCCTTCGAATTGCCGATTTACAGCAAGAAAGAGGGGTGCTGCACAGGGAGTGGGCGAAGGCGAAGCACGTGCTTGCAGAGGTTACCCATGCGCGAGTTAAGATAGATTCCCTAATCGACGAGAAGAACCGCTGCATTCTCACAGAGAGCTACGAGCGCGCCAGGTTCATTGAAAACATCGAGTTGCGTGAGAAGTACGAGTTTATAGAAGCGCAGCAGCTCATACTCGAGGGAATGGCTGAGAGCGCTGCTAATGAGGAGAGAGACACGTTGCGATATGTTCTGCAAGGAAGTGACATTGCGGACATAGTCAGCCACCAGTCCGGTATCCCTGTGGGCAAGCTCCTGCAGGAAGACAAGCTGTCTCTCCTGAACATGGAGCAGGAGCTGGCCGCCTTTGTCAAAGGACAGAATCTGCCCATCTCCGCCATCTGCAAGTGTATCAGGCTGTCTCGGGCCGGCCTGCGGTATCATGACCGCCCCCTCGGTGTGTTTCTCCTGCTAGGTAGCACTGGTACGGGTAAGACTGAGCTGGCCAAAGCGCTAGCGCGGTACCTCTTCCGGGACCCTGACGCGCTCATTCGATTGGATATGTCTGAGTACATGGAGAGGCACACAGTGTCGCGGCTCGTTGGGGCTCCGCCGGGCTACGTCGGCTATGAGGAGGGCGGCATTCTCACTGAGTCTGTGCGGCGCAGACCTTACCAGGTCATCCTCTTGGACGAGTTCGAAAAGGCACACAAAGACGTAAGCAATTTGCTGCTCCAGGTGTTCGACGAGGGGCGGCTTACGGATAGTCACGGACGCACCGCCGACTTCAAAAACACCGTCATCATCCTGACTAGCAACATCGGCAGTACGCATATGCTTGACCAGACTGAAAACGATGAGGAGCTGGGGACAGGGACAGAAACAGAATGTGATACAGACGAAGACAGCGAAGGGCCGCCCACGAGCAGCAGCGGTCGCAGCAGCATCAACGACAAGCGCGCCGGCCGCGCCAGGGACGTGGTGCATGCGCACTTCTCCCCAGAGTTCATCAACCGTCTGGACGAGGTGTTGGTGTTCAACCCGCTCTCTCAGGAGAGCATTGTTGACATAGCGAGAATCCAGTTGGCGAAGCTCACAGCGCTGCTGCGGGTGGAAAAGGGCATAGACATAGACATGGACAGCGATTGCGAGGCGTGGCTAGCAGCGGAGGGGTACAATAGGAGCTTTGGCGCCCGCCCGCTTAAGAGGCTAATACAGGCGCAGGTGCTTAATCCGCTGGCCACGCTGATATTAGACGACAAGGTTGCTGAGGGTGGTCGCGTGGTGGTGGTGTCTCCAGGGGCGAGAACTGACACTTCGGGCTTGGTGGAGATTATTGCTGATAGCAACTGTGGTGACTCCAGCATGCGTTTTTTCCTTCAAGCATTGAGATAGGATGTGTCTGAAAGTCGAGAGCATTTCTTCTTTATTTTCTAGTTATTTGTAAAAGTATGGAGCCCAGTAATGATGTGCGTACGCTACCCCCCGTTGTCTACGCACTTAACGTCCACGTCCCTCCCTCACTCATAACCTTACCTTTACTAAATCGAGACTCATATGTACACTTTTTACTGGATTGCCCTTTCACTTAATCTGCACTACTCCTTCCCCGCCACCACCTCCACTGTCATTCTCAACTACTTGGATCTTCTGCGAACCCTCCACCTGCGCCAATACTGCCGCCCCCTTCATTGCCGCCTGCTTTAACTCCTTCGCCTGCAGCGCCAACTCGTACTCACTGACCTTGGGAGCCTCGTGTTCTAGAGTGATCTGCAGAATGGCGCGGGTGTAGGTGTCCATTGCGATAAGGTACCGCGAGTCGGCCGAGAAGCGCATGCTCTTCGCTTGCGTGGCCACGCCTTTGATCTCCACGAAGCGCGCGCCCTGCTGCTGGCAGGGGAAGTGGTATAGACGGATGTCACCATTTTGGTAGGCTACTGCGCCGAGAGTCTGTGTGTTGTTCAGCGTCACTGAGATGACATTGCAGTTCTCCGCTGCAATGCGCCAGAAGCCAGCCGTCATCCAGGTGAAGGGGCAGTCAAAGGTCGTCCATTGAATGTCTCTCACATCCAGAGGCGCAGTCACCAGCACAAAACCATTCATAACAAAGTGAAACATCTCTTCCTGGTCAGTGCAGATACGCGCATAGGAGCCATCGTGGCTGAAGTCCACCTTGGAGGCGTAGGAGTTAGGCTTGGCTGGGATGCTAATGAAATTCTCGAAGGCGTAGTTCTCCGCATTATGCAAGTACACCTTTCCGTCTGCACTTGCCATGGCTATCACATCGCCCTTGGGGCTGTACTTGATGTCCGTGATGTGCAGCTTGGCCTTCCGGTCCTCGAGGATAATTTCCATATTGTCCGACTGAATCACCATGAAGGCCCCGTCCTTCGTGGCCTGCGTGGGGTCCCCTCCCAATCCCACAATGAGCTTAGTGCCGTCAGGCGAGTACCGTACTGCACGACTGGCGGCCTCCACATTCACACGGCGCACACATGTGCGTTGATAGTAGGACCAAATGCGTAGCATGCCATCATCGCCCACCGTGACGTACTCATCGGGGTTGGCTGGGTTGGTGTCCAAACCGTGCAGCTCCAGGTACGAGTGTCCCTCCAGCAGCAGCTGCTTGGTGTGTGTGGGCAGGGATATCTCGTAGATCTCACCACCGCGCAGTGCGACACTGATGCGCGTGCTGGCCTGGTTTGCACACAGAGAGTGTGCAGTGATCAGGAAAGGTCCGGGCTTGAAAGCACCTATGTTGTAGTTATGGACCACTTGCAACTTATTGGACCACAGCTTGATGGCTCCATCTTTGCCGGCAGTGGCGTAGCCACGCGAGAGCTTTGTGATGGCAAAGATTGGTGCCTCGTGCGCTGTCACTGTGTACGCAACCTTCTGTGTAACCCAGATATACATGTGCCCAGAGGCGGCACCAGTGATGACACTGCACTGCCCGGCACCCTCCGCACTCTCTATGGGCTCCCCCTCCACGCAGCACAGCATTGCCTGGATCTTTTTCTGCTTTCCGAAGACGCCGCGCACCCGCTCTAGAGTCCTGCCTTGGTTGCGGAAGAACATGATAGTGCCACAGCCACCAACAACCACAGGGTAGTTGTTTCCCTCGATGTACTTGCAGAAGAGCATTTTTCGGGGGGAGACGCTGGTGCTAGTGTATACGTGTCCGTCGTGCCAATTGCCGGTGGGGCTTCTCAGCACCACAATGGAGTGCATGACATCTTGTCCTAAAGAAACTAAAAACTCGCCGCTCTTGCTGAACGACAGAGAAGTGATGCCTCTCTTGTGCACACCCGTGAAATGGATCAGGTAGCGGGCTGTGCGGGCGTCCCAAATATGCAGTTCCGGATATTCGTGTAGCTCCCCTGATGCAGCAATCTTGCCGTTGGCGCTAACTTCGATGCTGACAACGGCATTTTTGTGACCTTCATATACCCTCTGCTCTTGGGAATCCCTGTTGTAAACAATGCCAAAGCACGCAGAACCGAACACCAAGTGTCCATCCTCATTGTAGCACATGTTTCCCCTGCAGTCGCCAGTACGTGCACCGTGCACAAAATCGATTTCCGGGCGAACGTGAGGTGGCGTCTGATCGTCTTCCGCGACGTCTGACGGGGGCGAGATGCTAAGAGTCCACGGCGCGATCTTTCCAAAGTTGTCCGTCTCCCTCTGCACGACGTTGTCGCCAATCTCGTGGCCACCATCTCTTTCCACTTCCGAGTCCTCCCCGCCGCCCTTCTCGTCCCCGCTCTCCTTCGTCTCATCGAACACGCACTTCCACTGCAGCACACAGTGGTCCTTGGCGCCGATGGAGATGATGTTGCCGTCGCCTGCGAGCCATCCCACTTGTGAGATGGGGCCAGCATGTCCCAAGCTTCCTATGAAACCCGCTCTTGCAGGGCAGGGGTTGTGAGTCACCACCAGTCTCCCACTGGTGGTCCCACCTGCTAGCAGGATGCCACCCCACGAGCGCTGCATAGCCGATGGCTGCACGTTTGGGGGCTGGCAGATCCACATGCCCTGCACGGGCCAGCCCACGGGCGCACTCCACGTCGCCCACTTCTCCTCCCGCAGCGTCACTGGCGAGGGGATGTGCATGCCTGTGGCCACTTCGCTGAAAGACATGCGATTGGTGACGTCCACTGAGAGCAGGTACTGGCCATCCGCCGTGAAGTCCATCTGCATGACGGGCGCCTTGTGCACACTGATGGTCACTTTCTTGCTGAAGTAATCTGCAACGTTGTAGATGTAAATCGTACTGTCCTCGGAGCCTACGGCGAGGAACTTGGAGTCAGGGCTGAATTTGATGCAGCGGATGGGCTCGTTGGAGTCCTTCCCTTCATGTGCCATCTTGAGGTCCCCTGACTGCAGGATTGTAAACGCACCCTCTTTTAAGGCGCCCTTGCCCTTCACTCTCTTTCCGAAACCGAAGCCAATAGCGATGTATTTCCCGTCAGGGCTGTAGCAAATGGCTCTACTGGCAGTGTCCACGGAGATGCACTTGACGACGTTGAAAGACTTGGCATCCCAGATGCGGATGGTCGCGTCATCTCCAGAAGTCACAAACTCATTCTTTGTGGGGTGAGTTGCCAGGCCCCACAGTTCCCTCATACCGTGCCCAGCCAACATAGGCTTGCCGACGATACTGCCAGAACGAACAGCCACCTCGAAGATCTCAGACCCTCGTGTTCCGATGATGAGGTTGTTGGAGTCTGCTGAGAAGGCCACACTCTTCACGGCGGGGTTGGGGGATGTGGGCACAATTGACATGATTGTAATCTCCTTGGTGCACTCCAGATGCACGTTCCAGATACGCACAGCTCCATCCTTTCCTCCCGTCACAATGAAAGTTCCCTGGGAGTCGACGTGCATACATGACACAGCGCCGTCGTGAGCCTTCACGGCCGTCTTGAGAGCATCGTTCTCGAAACTGTACAAGTTTCCATCAAGCGTGCCAACAATGGGGTTCCCACAGAAGTACGCGCACGTCATGAAGGGCTGCATGTTTCCGACAGTGCCAATGGGGGGACGCACACATGTGGGAGCATAAGACATGATCCCACTCCAAAACTTAACATCCTTCACCCCCACAGTGATCATGCTCGTGTCCAGTTTATTGAAGGCGATGTCGAACACATGTGAGGACCCCGCCTGAAAGCGGGACACGAGCGACTTGTTCCGCCACTCCCACACGCTCACCGTGTGATCTTCGTCCAGACCTACAACTGCGAGTAACTTGCTGTTATTAGAAAATTTCAGACAGGAAATAGCGTTTTGCGTATATCCAGGTATGGTAGCGACAGTCTTGCAAGTAACTGTGTCCCACACACAAACAAAGGGCTCGTGTCCCATCTGTCCAGTTGCTGCCAACGAGCCGTCAGAAGTGGATGCGAAGGCAGTGATTTTATCCGTATGGCGCTGGAAGAACGATTGTGCGCGGTTGCTTCGCGACATCACTACGCCCATGGTGGCAGCAACGAACACAACGTCCGCCGATGCAGTGTATCGCACGTTGCCCCGCATGCCCTGGCTGGAGTAGCCGTAGCAGTACTCCAGACGCACAGCCATGTCAGGGATGTTGGCGTTATGCTTGGGGGGGTTGGTGGGCGGCACCACACTCTCGAACCATGCGTCCACGGCAGGGGAAGACAATAGAGTGGTGGGGTCAGACTTCCGCGCGGCGTTCATAGTGGGGTCTAGCGCGTGTGCTCCCTTTGGCATGAAGTCCTCCGCGATGTCGCTGCCCTCTCGCACCTCCAATTGGTAATCGTCAGTTTCCGGCAAGTCCAACAAGTTGACCTCTTCGTCCAGGTCGTGCAGCACTGTGGTCCACTGCACGATGCACCTGTCTTGCAGGCCGATAGACAGTAGGCGCTTCTCGTCGAAAGAAAAGCGCACTGCACCCACACTGCCCGCATGTGCACCGTACCTGGCGCACTCTGCGTCTTCCGGTACACAGGGGAAGTAGTGCAGGCGAATGTATCCGAAGTTCGTGCCAGCGGCCAAGTACGTTGGGGTGGAGTTTGGCGTGTGCAGCGAAGTGATGCGCTCTCCCTTGAAGCACGTGCGATGCGCTGACTTAGTGTGCCAGTTGTAGATGCAGCTCCAGCTGTTCCACACAACGTCGCGCATGGCGGGCAGGTTGGACTGCAGACTGGCGTCGTCGCTGTTGAAGAAGCAGATGTCATTATCTGCGCTGTTGGTGCGGATCCACTCTCCATCGGCGCTGAAATCCAGGTTGGTGATGGCATTGTTATGCCGCACACAGCGTCCAATGAGCTCGAACTCGTCAAGGACAGCGTACAGGTAGATGGCTCCATCGCGGGCTCCTACAGCTAGAGTTTCGCCTTCAGGGCTGTATTTCACCAAGCAGATGGCCGCGGCACTATCTCTGGCTTCGTGCAACACTACCATGTCTTCTTCGTTGAGCACCACGTACGCGCCGCACTTGGCAAGAGCGGGGTCCCCACCCAGGCCCACAGTGATCTGGTCTCCCACAGGGCTGTAGGCCACACTCAATATGTCGGCGTCAAAGGTGGCGATTTTAAGCTGCGATTTGGTCTTCATGTCCCATACGCGCAGGCGCTTGTCATCTCCCACGGTTAGAAACTCGTGTTTGCTCGGGTGGGGCACAATACAGTTCAGGTTGCCCCAAGAATGGCCGCTAACAACGGGCCCGCCACGCACGTCGCTGCCGTCGATGGACGACACCTCAAACACATTAGAGCCCTTGGTTCCAACCAATATGCACGCCCCGTCTGCGGACAGACAAGCGCTGCGGATAGATGGGTTGAAGCCGAAAGACGACATGTCGAAGGTCGCGCCAGGCTCCAACTTGGTGGTCCACAGGCGCACACGGTGGTCTCTGCCTGCCGACAAGAGCCCGTGAGGGCTGCTGTGCAGGGCATTCACTGTGCCTTCGTGTGCCTTGATGTTTCGCACACAGTTGCGGTCAGTGAACATGAAGAGCTGCCCCGAGGCAGTGCCCGCCACTACGTTGTCGCTGCTGCCCACCTGTGCGAGCACGGTGATTGGCTGCACGGGCGCGTGTCTGGAGAAGTTTGCACGGCGTTTGATGTACCCCTCAGGTGCTGCCGACCAAAAGTACAGGTAGGCGTCGCCACCGACAGCCACACTTCCGTCAAGGACGAAAGCCACAGACAGTGCCTCTCCAGGGTCTACGTTGGAAGAAAAGAGACATTGCTGGTCCTCCCAGCGGTGCACGCACAGGCGGTGCTGCAAGTCGTTACCCACTGAAGCGAGCATCTTTCCATCACAGCTGAAAGCCACGCACACGATGCCTCCGCGGTGGAAGTCTCTGTCCATGAACACAACCTCGCGCGTCACAGTGTTCCACACGATGACCCTGGGGCGCGGCCCCACTTCGCCCGAGGCGCACAGCTGCCCATCAGGGTGCATCGCGATGCAACTCACCTCTTCATGGTGCATCGCGAAAACCGTCTGCGAATGTCCATTGAAAGAGTAAACGATGACGTACTTGCCAATGTTATACACGGCGTTGCCCTGGTAGTTATACCGAACGTTGTTTCTGCATTTCTCCGCCTGGTAGCCATACACCCACTCTGGTTTGATGCTCGCATCGGGGGCGGTCTTACGCATCGTCTGGTTGCTGAACTCCAACGGAGTAAGCATGGCCACAGCAGACAGCCACGGCACATCCACCTCGTTCTGCACCTGGTCCTTCAACAGTGCCCGCTGCTGGAGGTCCCAGTCGATGGCCTTGGCTTCGTGCGGGTGGCGCATGACTTCGTCACTCTCTCCGCAGAAGTCCTTGTCTATCGCTGTGAGATCGTAGTTCTGCATGCCTGCTTGTGGTGTGTTGCCGAAGTAGGCATACCAGCTACGTGCATCCGGGTGCGCTTCCAGCTTATCCACAATGACGTTAATGCGCACTTTCATGGAGTCGTTGGCCTCTTCGCCCGTCATCTCGGAGAAAGCCGTGGACACCAGCTGCTCCACAATTTCCTCACGCGGCGTCTTGACGAGGCAAACTTTGCACAGACCGGTGGTGACGCTTTTGAGTGCCAGTGTCACCTCGTCCACACTCAGCTCCACCGTGCCATCAAAGTCGTAGGATGTGAGGATGAAGTCGATGATCTCGTACAGCCGCATGCCCGAGAGTGCGGCGAGCGTGCTCATGAATTCCAGCGCATCTATCAGGCCGTTCTTGTCCGTGTCCAACAGCTCGAAGAGCAACGTGATTTTCTCGACAATGCTGAGGCGGGAGACGTTGAGCTCGTCCTTCAGGTCTGCGCAAATCTCAATCAACTCATCGACACCCACACCGAAGCCATCAGCGATGTCGTTGAACACTTGCCAGACGTGAGCAATGGCCTTGCGGGGCAGGTTGGCAAACGGCTCCGCGGCAGGGTTTAGTCTGCATTTGCCAAACTTCTGACCCATTGCAACCTCCTCTCTTGTACCTCACTGCTAAGAGGCAAGATAAGAGCAGCAATTCCGTGAGAAGTAATGGACACAGTCTGGTTCAGGTTGAATTTCACAAGCCTTCAGTGCAAGCCTGGTCGCAAGAGATGCAACGAAACACTGAAACAACTCGCAAGCGTGCCAGAGACGCTATTTTTACAAAAGTTGGTTTTGTTTGGTTGTTTCGGCGTCCACAACTCCCACTTGGAAAATGCAGGGTCGTTAACTTGGAAAAAATAACTACGATGCAGGGAGCGTGTGCTGTTTCTTCATCTGAAAATAGCGCATTGCGCAGATACGACGCCATGTCGATGTTCTACGACTTCCGACTGCTCAGTGCGGAGCAGTTCGCTTCGCTGGAGGAGAGCATGAGCGCCGAGTCGACGCGCCAGCTGCTGGGTGAGTACCTGGGCGTGAGCTACGACGATGAGAAGAAGCAGAAGATCGCTTTGGACTACCACTTCTTCAACTACGCATTCTGCAAGGACCGCGCTTTCGACGGTCGCAAAACCAGCACATTTCTGAGTGTGATGCAGACAATCTTCCAGCGCGATACTGAGTCCACCAGCGCTGCAGACACCATCGCCACATCGTACGCCTTCTTCGAGGACACGCTGCTCAAGCACTGCGTTGAGCGTGTACCATACAGCATCAAAGTCTTTGCCGAGAGCGAGGTCACACCCATCGTGGACTTCGTCACAGAGTCCTACTACCGACAATTCCGCCTTTTCAACTACATCTTCGGAACGTTGAAACGTCTGCAACTCAAGCAGGTGATGCCCAATGAGGTGGAGTGTGTAGTTAAGCAGATGCCCCTGTCCTCTGCTTTCAAGTTCCAGCAATAGGAGCCCGTCGAGGGTGAGAAAGAGGACACGGGGTGGTGGTGCTTTTTGTTAGTGTGTTGAATTTACCACCTGAGCCACCCAGACAGCAGTCAAGACTGTACATGTTTTGGTTCCGTATTCTTGTCTCATGTATAGTCTTGAATGTTTGGAATCTTGAGTTCGGATCCACCACTAGGTGCATGGGAGAGTAAGAATGAGATGTGTGTGTGGAGAAGAGATTGTTGGTTCCCTCCTCTTCTGACGCTGCAACCTCGCTTTTAGTTTTGGTTTGTTTTGTTTATCTATAATGCGCATAAGTGATGTCTAATTGTATAATACACATTACATGAAAGCACCCACCACAACCAGCCACTCCTGCTTCCTCCTAACCCGAACCAAAATCCTAACCTTCGAAGCAGGTAGAGCTGCATTGCTTACAAAATCTCTGACCGCACACAAAGCCATGCAAATATGTTTATCGTACTCCTATGGCAGCAGGTGAGAAAAGGTGGTTCCTGGGTAAAGCTCCTGGTGGCTGCAACAGCTGCGTTGGCTGCTGTTGTCACAGTCACCACTTGGGATTTTCTCTAAAGCACGAAATTATTTGATATATTTGTTGATTTTGCTTGCCAGTTTAGGCACGGATGCGATGGCCGTCTTGTCTTTGAGCCTTGTCAAAACGGCCGAGCTTTTCATGCTCTTGCCACGCTGGCTGTGAGTGTGGAAGCCATGGGGACATTCTTGTACGCCGTGGCGCCTTCTTCATTTGATCGAGTCCTCTGTTCTTTCTTGTCGCCGGCCCTATTGTTGAACTTGCCTGCTGGCACTTTTCGCACGACTCCACATCGTGGCCCTCAAACTTGCTCTTGGTGTACATGCCCACATCACACTTAATGTGCAGCTCTTTCGGTGTCAACAGCAGCCTTCGAAGAGGCAGGAGGGGTATCCGTACACGCTAGTTGGGTGGTGGGCACAGAGCCAGTGTATTTGGTGGTAGAAGGTAGTGCCATGGACATCAACCCCGTTTCGTCGAAAACGTTGCTGTCAATAATAAGAAGATGGTCTCCGCAGCTGAAGGTAATACTTGTCAAGTCAGAGCAGTGCCAGAAAGCCGCATCTGCGATGCTGGTGACTGAAGCTGGTACGATGAAGCTGGTAATAGGTGCATGATAAAAACCATAACCACCTATGTTCTCTAGTTGGCTACCACTCTCGAAGGTCACATTCGCTAGTCCAAAGTTCTTTGAGAAAGCACCACTTCCTATGGTGGTGACTGTGGCTGGTATGACGATGCTCCTCAGGCCTGCGCCATTATCAGAATTCCATAAGTTACCAAAAGCCCCATTAGCTATGCTCTTCAGTTGACTACCAGTAGCAAAGGTAACGCTCATCAAGTCACAGCCATAGAAAGCGTCATATCCTATATTGACGACCGAGGCCGGTATGATGATGCTCGTCAGGCCTGAGTACAAGAAAGCGCTATCACCTATGATCTCCAGTTGACTACCTCTCTCGAAGCCGACACTCTTCATGACAGAGCAGTCTTTGAAAGCAGAATCTGCTAGTGTGGTTACTGAGGCCGGTACGACGAAGCTCGTCAGGCCTGAACCCTGAAAAGCCCAACTACCTATGGTCTCCAATTGACTACCACTCTCGAAGGTCAAATTCTTCAAGGAAGAGCAGTAATAGAAAGCATCATCTGGAATACTGGTGGTACTGCTCGGTATCACCACATTCCCGCTGCCATCCGGTGTGATGAGACAGCCTGCAGATGCCCGCGGTGCTAGTAGTAGAGCCACCATTGCCATAGACATGAGTTGATCCATGGCGCCCCTCCTGCGGTTGCGACCATGGGAACCACCTGTGTTGATGCGGAGCCTGGGCGCTCGGTTCGTGAGCATTTTTTGTGTTTTCTGCAGAGCGCAAGTGGGTGCGTACGGATGGGTGGCGTGTGGGAGTGTTGATCAATGCTGTGCTCCGCCCATCCTACTTCTGCATTTCCTTTCTAGACCGTGGGAAACGTTTGAGCTGTACGTGAGGGCATTGGAGGGCATGGAGGGCTAGGGCCTAGGGCGAGGGGACTACCGACCGTGCGGGGGTGGGATGCGTCACAAGCAACACAGTTCCCCTTTTCGTCCGTCGTGCGTCATAGCAAAACGACCAACCTTCTCGGTGCAAAACTGCAGCTGATCACAGTCTTTCACAAGGAACTGTAAAGCTTCGTGTGTGTTTACAGGTTCTCCCTCGTTCTAAGGGCCTCAACTCACGAGTGCCGAACAGTAAAAGCGAAATCGTCTGAATCATCATGGCAGAAAGCAATGAAGTGAGAACCCTTCCTTCGCCACTCGGTCTATCGGATTTCGAGCTAGGCGTTACGCTTGGTACAGGTTCCTTCGGTCGTGTTAGATTCGTGACACACAAGGTTAGTCTTGGATCCCTGCTACCATTCTGTAATAGGCTTGTTGTTGCCAGTATAAACGGCCTCGTGATCTCTCTTCCTCTATTTTGCAATTCATCTAACCATTTCTTTCATTTGTTCGTTTCTCTATTATTATAAATAGGCCACTGGTTCCTTTTGGGCACTCAAGATGCTCAAGAAGGCCGAGGTCATCCGCCTGCAGCAGGTGGAGCACATGATCAGCGAAAAGACTATCCTCAGTTCGTTGGACCATCCGTTCATCGTGCGTCTCGCGGGAACTTTTCAGGACCTCAAGTTTTTGTACATGGTGTTGGAATACATTGTAGGAGGTGAATTCTTCACACATCTGCGTAAGGCTGGTCGTTTTGATCACACCGCGTCAAAGTTCTATGCAACGCAAATCTCTCTAGTATTTGAGTACATGCATCAGTCCGATTTCATCTACCGTGATCTCAAGCCAGAGAATTTACTCCTAGACAAGAATGGTTATTTGAAGATCACCGATTTCGGCTTTGCCAAGAGAGTCGCCTTCAAGACCTACACCCTGTGTGGTACTCCCGAATACATTGCTCCCGAGGTGCTGCTCAATAAAGGCCATGGCAAGGGCGTCGATTGGTGGACTCTAGGCATTCTCCTTTATGAGATGATGGCTGGCCAGCCTCCCTTTGTAGACGACGATCCAATGGGCATTTACCAGCAGATCCTCGCTGGCAAGGTGACCTTCCCTAGACACTTCGACCGTAATGCCAAGTCATTAATAAAGAAGCTGTTAGTAGCGGACTTAACCAAGAGATATGGATGTCTCAAGGGCGGGGCCGAGGACATTAAGAAGCACAAATGGTTCCAAGGCTTCGAGTGGGAGGCCCTTGTCAAGAAGGAGCTCTCTGCACCAATTGTCCCTACCGTATCTGGTGAAGCTGATACATCCAACTTTGACCCTTACCCCGATTCCTTGGAAGAGGCCCCCATGCCGGTGCTTGGGCAGGGCAAGGATCCCTTCCTTGAGTTCTAAGTTACGAGGTACGATAGTTTAAGCCTATCTAACCCTATCTATTGCGATAGAAGTCAGTTAGTTCAGTCGAGTCCTTATCGCAAGAAGGGTCCTCTGCATGTTGGATAGTTACTGACAAGGCCGTTAACTAATTACCCAGTAGACATCAAAATATTCGACTCGGGAAAAGGCGAAAACGAAACAAGATATCATAAGACAAAAAGAATTGGAAGTGAAATACTCGGGGGTCAAACATTGACGTGACACGTTAAGCAAAAGGTGCCTTTTTGGCACATGCCCTTTTCGTCGCTTCACATATTTTAATAAACATCATGCATATATAAAGTAAATATAAAGGTTTAAATGACTTCTATCTCCTAGTAACTCTATGTTGCTAAATCATGTAAAAACGATTCGATCACTTCTCTGCAAGTGTAAACATTCACACAACTTTCTAGTCTGAGAAGGTCCGGGTATATTACCGGTCTCTTTATAGTCATGGCGAGCCACTTCTATGACTCTTTTATCATCATCACAAAGGAACAATCTCATATCAGAAGCATGGGACAACATATCTAAATCTTGCACCAAGTCATGTAACTTATAGAAATCTCCTTGTAGTTTTGATCAGTGCAGTGGTTTTCCCAAGTTCCCAAGCGCCGATGGATGATCGATGGCAAGGTCGAAAACAGAGTGCAGGCTACTGTGAGGATCTTAA
>JACKZZ010009400.1_pt1 | contig 20102 bp, 8 predicted proteins | sample 8027871 | NCBI WGS metagenome assembly JACKZZ01 (sample SAMN15724774, study PRJNA655200) | protist metagenome | isolation source: fluorescence activated cell sorting (FACS) single amplified genomes of... | place: USA: West Boothbay Harbor, Gulf of Maine | collected 2000-07-19
TCAAGGTTAATAAGCTTAGCAAGACGGGTATAAGCTTCCCGTGCAAATACAAGAAGTTTTTCTCCGTTGCCGCCTTTGAGTTTCTGTAAGGAAAATCCTTTAAATCGGCGGATAGCGCTTTCAGATCCAGCCAGTGCCTGAACAACCTTAGGCCACCACACTGCAACATCCACCATAGAATCAACACCAATCGGCTCATCGAGGTCTAGAATCCCGTACATCACACCATAAATAAGAGTTGCGAGTCGTGTAGCTAGATTAGGTCTACGCATTCGCAGTACCTCTTCGAGATCAGATATGTGCATATCATGCGTACAACCTTCGAAAACGCGTATCGCATTCTGAATTTCGTCTTCTCTAGAGTCGAGAAGTTTCTCGGCTTGTTCCTTTGCAATATCGGCTTTAGCACAAGCAACTAAAGCAGCGCGGAGGACATCCTCACGAACCTTGATAAGTTCATCAGTTTCTTTTATTTGTTCATTGTAGTGCTGCGCAGAGCTGTTGACTTGATCCCGAGTTTCAAGTAGGTCATCTACTTTAGTAGAAAGATTGGCAATATTCATGGGATTGAACAAATCTCCATCATCAACAAGAGCCTTAACCTTATCAAAATCACCAACAGAAATAGCCAAAAAGATTTCACGAGTTTGAGCCTGCACGATTCCTGCTAGCTCTAAAGTGCGCTTAACGTACTTCAAGTCCAATTTTTCGGCCCAATTCCACGCACTCTTTCCGTGTTTTCTACTCTTTGCTCTTGCAAGAGCTCCATTCTCAACCATAAAACTGACTAAATCTCTATTTTCAGGTTCAAATTTCACACATTCAATTAGCGGAGTACGACCAGATTTCGATTCATGATTTATATCAGCACCCGCTTGTAATAAAATTTCAATGATTGATTTGTTTCCTTTGCAACACGCAAGAGTTAATGCAGTATCTCCAGCAAAGTTCTCAGCATCAATATCTTGACGCCCAGTGACGCGTAAAATATAATCAACTAGCATTGGTTCGTTCATCTTTACCGCAAACATAAGAGCAGTACAACCATGGCGCTTACACCCGATCATACGAACATCATCTTTCAATTGCATACCTCCGTCGTCATCTACATAAAGACCAATTGTCATCATTTTACCCGGTTTAAATCCACCACGATTATCAGTCACACTTAAAGTAGCCGGGATGCGAGCCATAGTGTGATGACTTGCACCTGCGATAGACGAAACGACGGAGTTATTAGCCATAGAAGAACCAACGCTCTGGTCGTCACCATCTCCACTTTGCAGAAACTTCGATTCTTTCGAGAACAAGTCCATGCTATAGGTCACTGATGGGTCGTCGGGTGCCCTTCCTAACAAAGGAGAAGCTAGCTCTTGGACATATGTACTATTTAAATCCCCACGATAGTTATCGCTTGTCACTGATTTTTGAACATCACTTGAACTAAAAATTGACCCTCCATGAGTATTGGCGACAATTCCTGAGCTACCACGTTGCTTTGTTTCAGAAGCAATACTAATATCATCATCGAAGTGCTGATAACTAAACTCATCGTCCACATTAACTTCTTTGTAGAACCACTGATAGAGAGGTGACTCGCAAGGTTTCATAGCAGGGTCACAAGAAATACGTCGATTTGGACAGAAAATAAGATGGAACGATAATTTATCGTGTTTGCACATGTTACCACAACCCATAGGACAACTTGCGAGACGCATAGGACAGAAAAAAGAAACGTGGGCAAGCATCTCTTTGCGCATAAAGCGACCTTTGCAGCCTATAGGGCAGTTCCTATATCGAAGACCCCACGCCGCTTGATTTGGACATTCCTTGTCCATATGATACTGCAATGCGTCACGCTCAACTTGCCGTCCACATCCCTGGGGACAAGGACCAACTTTCTTTGGGCAGTCGGCAATCATGTGATCAGGATGTCCTTTGAAGGTCACAATTTCACCACATTTACACTTAATAAGACGTAACAAGCACTCATTCATGCGATGGATTTCTTCGAGTCTCACAGTCAGACCAGGCTCTCCACAACCCATTTGGCACTCACATGGCCGATCCGAACATTCATTCTCTTTATGAGGGGCTAATTCCTCGGCCCACATCGCATCATCACAACCAGGGCAAGTGACCATACGTTTAGGGCATTTCGATACAACATGCTCCTTCATATCACCACGTACAACCCGAAGTCCACAGCCAAGCTCACAGCGCATATGTACTTTGATACATTCGTCCTTAATATGTAGCGCCATTTCATTTGAAGGAATTTCATTACCACAGAATTCACAATTGACCAATTTCGGAGGTTGGGAGTTAAACAAAAAGATTTTCGCTTGCTGTGTCAACATTAAGTCAACATTTGCAACAGGAGCAGCTTGGCCCTGAATTGTTTGTATTGAAACCACTGTCGACGACCCACGAGTCCAAGCAGCCTTTGACTGGTCTGCATTAGATTTTCCAGTAACAGAAACCTCATCTCCAATTGAAGATTCAACTTCTTCATTAGTGGCATCGACTCTACCACCGACTAAACCTTGTCCATCGGTGAGCAAACTAAGTGTATCGAGAGACATTTCATTCAAATCAGCGTTCTCACCTTCACTCTTTCCAGTCGATCTTTGACTTTCAGTTGCACCCACTAAAATCGACCTGTGCATACATTCATCTTCCAAATGCTCATTTAATTCGCAAGCCACGACCCAGCCACACTCATATCTTGCATTCTTGTGAAGACCCTTTTTGTTATGACCCATGACACGATCTAAAGGTAAGAAATTGGTGGTCCAGTAATCAACCCACTCATGACGATCTTCCAGTCGCACATATAATCGATCTACTCCATTAAAACTGTAACTAGGGCTCCATGGAACATCAAGTCCAGAAACAACACATCCTCTTCCAGGCCCTGTCAACTGTACAGCAGACTGCATAGATATAAATGATTGGATGCTTGCAACAGACCCCCCGTCACCATCTCCCACAGCTGCAGCAGCAAGAAGTTCAGACATTTCACCTACCAATAGTTGTTGCTGATATTCATCGGCATTATCCACCACATCTGTATCTTTCTTAACACTTGACGAGCTTCCTTCCTCATCTTTATCGGCTATATAAACAGCAGATCCACCACCAATACTACCACCGGCTACAGATGAGGCTTGACTATGACCTCTACTGCTACTTCTAAGACGCTGTGGGTTACCTCTCATAATTTGCATTTTCTGACCATCGAGACCGTCGGTAGAAGAAGAACGGAGTGAGGCAATGCTACTACTCAACCGTATTTGAGCTACATTTTGAGCAATCATAGTACGATCACGCTTGAACTTTAAAACAACCCCGACTTCACCAGTTGGTAGCTGGATTTTCCATCCAACCATATTCGAAGGACATCGCACCATCCTTTCACTGCATGAGCCAAACCATGAATCAAGATGCTGCGCAAGAGCGCCACGTTTAACCATCAAGCCACAGCCCTGAGGACATCGAAGTAGAGTCTCGGGACATTGCTCCTCTATATGTTCTTCTACTAGTCTAGTGGTAAGGCCTTCACACCCGCAACCGTTGCGGCATTTCCGCGGCCTTTTGGTACAAACAATAAGTTCGTGCATATTAATTCTTTCGGCGGGGCCCAAGAATGCACCACATCCCCACTTGCATAATCTACGACACACGAGATTGACATGGTTTTCAAGCTCACGACGAGCAAAATGACCTCCGCAAGACACAGGACATATAACAACATTTTCTTCGCAAATGTCTTGTAAGTGATCAGCCAAATCATTCGCGACAATTTGCTTGAAGCATTGATGGCACTGCACCAGTCGCATCTTGCAGTGAAATTGCTCATGGTCATCACGAGCACCTACTGCAACATTTGCACCGCAATTGAGACGACACATCACACCACGTACTTGGCATCTTAAATCAAGGTGGATTTGCAAGTCCTTATACCAAATCATTTCTTTGCAGCCCTGCCAAGCATTGGGACAGGCAACTGGTCGTTTCGGACACTCTTTTGATATGTGCTTTTGGAAATATTGAGCTTCAAACATATCTTCACATTGGTGACATTTCAGCAATCGCTTCGGACAGTCATCTCTAGTATGCGATAACATTTCTTCAACACGTACCCTTGCTGGACATCCAAGAGAACAGGACACTGGCATGGCCAATTTTCCTTCTACCTCAGCACTAATTCTCCACTCAAGTAGTCTCTCAAAGGCATCTGTCAGTAGTTTTTGGCTTGTTTGGTAATCCTCCCAACGCGCTATAGAATTAACAACAGATTGAGAACCAATATTCATTATTCCATGAAGACCACCAATAATGTCATCCGTATCATGGGTGAATTCAGGCATAACATAAGAAGCACTTCTATCCATTTGGGTGAAAAACGAGTCCTCGTTAATTCCAAATGCAGGAGCTCCATCAGGATTTTGTGCATCAGCAGCATCAAATTCACCAAAATAGCTTTCACCAATAGACATAGCATCTTCACCCAACCCAACTGCCAAGTTAGGATCAACAGCACTACTGTCATCACCAGCAGCAATATCTTGCTCAATGCCAAGATTTTCGTTTAGGGTCGCTGAAACTGGGTTAATATCTGTCTTACGCTCACTAGGTGGATCAACCTCACCAAGATCTTCTTGTAGAGCCATTCGAGAGGTATCATTTCTTGAATCCAAAATGATGGATGGGGCATTTAATAACTTGTCATCATCCCCCGATAGCGTTGATTTGACGGCAGTAACAACAGGAGAATCTGGATTCACAGAAGTACCAGGAGTAGCTGCACGCGTCAGAGAAACAGGAGATGATGTCCGAGAAGGAGCAAAGTAACTTATTCCTGGAGGTAAGGGTAGATCAGTAAGTAAATGAGATGATTTGTCCGAAACAAATATCGCATCAAGACGATTTTTCGACTCTATAGAAATAACAGAATAAGTACCATCGACAGCACCTTTTTCAGCATCTACAGCGCCTGCAGGATTCACTCCACCTCGAGAAGGTAAAGAAGATGCCAAAGACCGAGACATACCTACCTGGGGATATTCAGTTAATGACCCTAGCTCAAAATTAAATGTCTTATCATCAACCGTAGACAAAGAGGCATCCAGACTCAGAGCCTGTTTCTTGCCAATTGTCATGGAAGGTTCAGAGGCAGGAATTGGAAGAATATCTAATGGTTTCTTCCCAAGATGATCTTTGCAGTTGATAAAGTTCTCTAGCATAGTCGCATATTTTGTCCAACGAGTAGGGTCAAACTTTGACTTAGGGTGCTTCATTCGATAAACAGCGAATTTTTCGTACATAAAATCTATAAGAACGTTAATGATACGTGGCTTAGAGTGTAAACAAGCATAGTGTAAAGCAGAGCGACCTTCATTTGACTTATGATGTATGTTCGCTCCATGAAATAAGAGAGCCCTGACAACCTCGCCATGCCCTGATATTGCAGCCCAACAGAGAGGGTTTAATCCATACTTGTCTGTATCATCAATGGGTACATTGCGTTCAAGCAACGTATGCACCAATTTAGGCATGTTAGAACCAGCTGCAGCCATAAGTGGAGTCATTTGACGATGGCCAATTTTCATATCAGTGAAATATACTTCTGAAAGAGCTTCAACTTGATCTCTATATACCTTTGCAGTGAGCATAAAATCAATAGCATATTGTTCTTCTCCTTTATGAATGAAATCCATGAATTGAGTGCAATACACCATGTTCGACTCTTTAGTCAACATAGTCATCTCATTCACATCCATAATCGCATCGAGTCTAGCATCGTTTATGAATGTTTGCATCGCCTTAATCAAAATAGCAATACCAAGCTCATTGCGCTTCATTCGAGCCCAATCAAGCGCTGTGCGACCTTTATTATCTTTTACAAAAAGAGATGCACGAAAATTGCCACTACTAATCATATCCATCAGCTTTGTCACATCCTTACTCACTGCAGCCCTCATAAGCGGAGTTACACCGATTCTGTCTTGACCAGATGTCAAAACGTCATCCTTTTCCCTATCTTTCTCTGCCATTTGCTCTATTCTCTGTAACGCGGACATTTAAAATGTACTAAGAGGAGATATATACATCAATCGAATTGGAATTAGAGCCACTCATTTATTCAAGAATGAGCAATCACCCAAAACAAATAATTTTATTTACAAAACCACTGTTTATTTTTCTTTGAGAACGGACTCGATGATGTCACTGTCAAGCTGTCAAGTGCCAAATACATGATGGTTCTTCGTCTGTCATACTTGCTGTTCTTTCTCGTTAGTGTCACAACTCATGCTTTTCAACCTGAACTAATTCATAGTGGACAAGAGGATAATATTTACCCTTCATGGTCATTAGCAGAACCAGCACATCTTCATCCTTTGGGTGGTACATTGCCAACAGCTAGAGTACAACATAGTGTGAGTTATGTGAAGCCATATATAGTTGTATTCGGTGGGTTCTCTAATAGTGGTCAATTTTTAGATGATGTTCATATTTACGATACAAGACAACAAAAGTGGTCTGGACCAATCCTCAAATACATCAACCATAATCATCGAGGGACTGTGATCGAAATATCAGGCAATGAAATGTTAGATATTCAAGATACTGACATAGAGCAAAGTATTCATGGCATTCCTATGGGTCAAACCGGTCTTGAGGGCGACCCACCCGCTAAGCGTGCAGAGCATAGTGAGAGTACAGCTAATGGTCTTGTATATATATTTGGTGGATACGGTGGAGAGGGGGGGGAGTATGGTCTTATGAATGATCTATATACGTTTAATCCTCGTGCTCTTCAGTGGTTGCGTATCGATGCAACGTCCGGTCATGTTCCCCCGAGACGTTCCGGAGCGGGACTCGTTGCTAATGCTGGCACTATTGAAGGCAGCCCAGTGCAGATATATTTATTCGGCGGGAGAGGAAGTACAATGTCTTCAGGCAATAACTTGGCTTTGAATGATGTATGGCGCTTTGATACAGGTAGTGAACATTGGACTAAGATGAATCGCGAGTCTGACAATGCGTTATCTCCAATTGGTCGTGAGTACGCTGCCTGTGGTATGCTTCGCAATCGGTTGTTCATATATGGCGGTCTTGATCCTTCTTCTGGTCTAATTTTATCCGATGTTTGGGCCTTTCATACTGGTACAAAAACATGGACACAGTTACAGAGCTCATCTCCTGACAGATTTCCCAAAGTACCAGGATTTGCTCCTCCCCCATTGTATGGCGCTGCTATGGTTGTCACAAATGATGATAATTTCCTGTTGTATGGTGGTGCTGGTGGCGGAGGCATGTGCGGAATGGGTAAATGCCAGAGGGAACACACCACTTTAGGGCAAGTCTATAGATTTATGGTAGGTGTAGAGAAAAGGCTTGATGATGTTCAATTAGTAGCCAAAATTGACGACGTTTTTGACGGAGATGTATTGCATAATAATGATAACCAATATTTGAGGCAAGATTTATGCAGTTGGAATTATTCACGCTTAACAGCTGATGAAAATTCGGAAGGAACTGCAGATAGAGGTAGATTACGCAAAGCTTATGCTCTTGAAAAAGTTGCATATGCCCCTGAAATAGATGTGTTGTACGAATTCGGTGGCGTTGAGGCTGTACGAGGCGAGTTAAGATCAGCATCTCAGATTGCAGGATCTCTATATAATCCTTTATCGCTTGATTCTGGAGGTGAATTGGGCTTTAAAACTTCGGATATTGAGGCCGGTGAACATTTAAAAACACATTTGGATATTCTTATAAATGGAGTTTGGGAGTTTGAAGATAGTTTTGATCAAGCTCAACCAATTCGGAAAAGAGATTCTGCTAAAGATCTTATGTTTAATAGAGCCTTTAAAACTCACAAAGTGACTGATTTAGATATTATTCTAATAAGTCGCGAAGATTTAGATTTTACAAATTAAGGCTTAGGTACATTTTGAAGTCATTTAATATTGATATGGTTGTTTATTTTTTAGAATTGCAAATCAAAAATCTTCAGTATGCTTTGTTTAAAAAATCTAAAAATCTAAAGATTTTTCACATATCTGTAGGGACGGCCTCGGTACAAATCAAATTCTTCTTGAGTTCGTTTTGCAATCATTATACAATTTGTACCAAATGTTATACTACTCACCCAAGCACGCGTTTCTTTAGATATAGCATTTGGGCCTTGAAAAAATGCATCATGTTTAGCCCAAGCTTCTGCATTTAAAAATTCTCCATTTACCTCATCTACCAACCGTTTAAAACACTCAATTGCAGATTTAGGATGTTCATATCCATAACGTGTATCATAACCATATAAGCCATTTTTTGACCAATAAGAGGTTTCTATATCCTCAATAATATAAGTTCCACCAGCTCTTAAGAGAGAAAGGAAAAAATAATCAAAGGTCAAAATTTGATGTTCAGGTATATGACTACCATCATCAATAATAAAGAATATATCATGTCTAATCTTTTTTTCTACTATCTGTGTCAGAGCAGCCTTATCTGATTGATCTGCCTTAAATATTTTAAACCTATCTCCACTATCATCTACACCAATATCAATACCATAAATAAAAGAATGTGGGAAATACTCTAACCACATCTGCAAACTATGAGAATTATCTATTCCAATTTCCATCATTCCACATCCACCACTTACATGTGCAGGACGAAGATGCTCAAGAAACCTCGGATAAAAGCGATGATATCCATGATGAGTAACTTTGTCGGTTCGAGCGCGTCTTCCAATCTCAGCTAGATCTCCCGTACCCGTCACACAGGGGTCGATGAATCCTCCTGTCTTTGCATTTGCCTTTGCAGTGGCGATATCAGCAGCAGTCGCAGGGCCGTCCTTTTTCCCCTCGGAAGGTCGGGCAGAAGAAGTAGTCTTCACCTCTTCACTCGTGTCGTCTTCTCGAGGCCTTTTAGAACTACTTCCGACACTACTACTACTGTCAGTGCTCTTAGAACTACTCTTATACTTCGCCATGAGCGATTGAAGACTCATTATGATCCCACTTAATCAATAATGCCTCGCTGCTCGCTGCTCGCTGCGCTGAATTCAATCTGAAATCGACTCCCAGTTGCTCCTCCGGAAAAAAATCCGGGAAAACACGAAAATGAAATTGGTGATAATTAATCTATGTAAATATTCACTCTTAGCAGAGAATGACTAATAGTAATTTCTTCATAGTCATACTCGCTTTTCTAGTTAGCTACAGCCGAGTACTTTCCGAACAAAACTCTAATGATGGATCGGAAATGAATACGAAATACACGATAAATTTACAGAAGAAGAAGACTGTGAAAGATTGGAAAAGTAAGTACGAAAACTTATGCACTAGACGACGTAGAGTAGCTACACGTGGTACTAAAGATCACGTTTTTTACAATGACTTACAGCCTATTGGAGAACCTGTTAGTATAATGTTTTGGCGTCCTCAGAAAGTGGGTTCCTCTACTCTTATGAGTATAATTCTTGGTCATGGATTTCGTATGAATCTGTTCCCTCGCTTTAATGGATTTGGAACCAACACGTTGTGCCGTAAGATAGCTGTATGTGCAGGTGGAGAGTATTTGAATTCATCAAGTGTTATATATGCTGCTTCTTCTGCTGATGAACAAAGAAATAGCAGACATCGATCTAACTATGTCATGAATTATCTAGAAGGAGACATATTAGGTTCAGGTACAAAAGGCTATTTTAAATCAGTTAGTGACTTTGATGATGTTAATGCGATTTTGGATAAATCTCATTTTCATACAAATATAGATCATCAAGTTTGTAATATGCCAAACAATATTATCGAAGCAGGTCTGAAATGTGCTTTTAGCCAATCTGCAAGTGGTGATTATCCTGCAAATATCCCAAAAGAAGTTAAGCAACTCTTTCTTGTGAGAGAACCCTTGGCAAGAGCCATTTCTGTGTATTATTTTTGGGGTTATTTAGAGGATATTCGTGATACCCAAAAAAAAAGGAACTTAATAAATGATGAGGAGAAAGAAGTGGAGAAGGAAGCGCATGACAATCTTTATTTAAGTAGTCGTCTATCATCAAAAAATCTCGTTAATATCCCTTTTAAAAGAGATCTTCTCACCAAAAATTCGTCTCAAAAGATAAATCAAAAAAGGAATCAAAAACACAGACAAAAGAGCTATTTAGGGGGAGTACTTGATTTGATATCTGACAATATTGTAGGGAAAAAAAGTATTTTCCCCTACCATGGCGATCAAACAACTCCACCTCCTTACCACATTGCTATGTCATTTGCCAAACAGCTTCCATATCGTGAAGGTATGCCAGGTCCTTCTAAACTTTGGAGTACTATTTCTGATAGTCGTCAAGGTGCCATTGAGCGTATACAAGATGATTCATTAATGACTCTCGTTCTCGAGAGATTGGATGAATCATTGATTGTCACTCGACATTACTTGAATTGGTCTCTTGGTGATGTAGTACATGCTAAGAATCGTAAAACACAATCTAGCCACCCCAAGGCATCAACGTGGCCACAAGAAGCACTCGAACAATTGAATGAGTCTCTTGAAAAACGTGGGGAAATTGCTGTATATGCCGAAGCTCAAAGAAAACTTGATGAGCGTATTAAAATCCTTGAAAGTAAAGGTATTAATGTACAAGATGAGGTAAAAAAAATAATACAATTGCGATCGGCAGTACAAGCATTATGTTTTTCGGATGAATATTTGGAGAGGTATAGAAGGCATTTTATAAATCTTGGTTTTGAAAGGAGTGAAAAACATTCGAACAATAAACTTCAAGATGTAGAACAAGAGTATGCTAAGTATGTATTTTTGGTTTCTGGTTCACCCTTATTTTCATTCGACGCTTGTGGAAGTTGTGAAGCCACAGCTTTAGAATATAGTATTAATTCGAAATTTAGAAAATCATCTTGGGAAGGTCTTCAACGAGATTTAGATTCTAATGCATTCGACGGCGGCGAGGAGTTTCACTATAATGTGGCTACGCTAAAGGATTTGAGTACATCTGAATATAATGCAAATCCAAAATTAAAGCGATGTCCACACCCTTCACTCAAGTGGGGGCCCGAAATGAGACGTAGAATAGATATGGCATAAATAATTGTTTTAAATGTTTTTTCGGAACACTTCGTACTTCGAAGTATATTTTCCCAGCTGCGTTTTACTACTAAAATTAAATATATCTTTACATTATTAAAGACTTTCCGACTAAATTTGATATATTGATATAACCTATAACCTCTATAACTACTAAGATGCTATCTTCCGTAAATAACCATTTTGAAGATATTGTCGCGATTAGTTCTTATTCTTGTACTCTTCAACATCCAAAAGATTAAAAAGCTCAGGATCTGAAGAAGTTCCCATCTGGATTTTGATAAACCAGCCATCCTCTTCTGGACTAGAATTGACAGTCTCGGGGTTGGAGCTCAAATTATCGTTGATCTCAACGATAGTACCACCAACAGGCATATAGACATCACTGGCAGCCTTTACAGATTCAACAGATCCGAAAGAATCGCCAACAACGAACTCCTGTCCAACTTCTGGAAGAGACACGTAAACTACATCACCTAGAGCAGCAGCAGCAATAGATGAAATGCCAACAGTGCCGACACCATTGTTTACTGTAATCCACTCATGAGTTGATGCAAATTTAATAGCAGAAAATCCACGTGCTCTAACTCCTGCAAGTCTTGGTAGAATTTTTGACAATGAACGAGAAAACATGACGTAACACGCACTCGAAAGTTGGACAATGAATTTCACCACGAGAAACCAAAATGTCACGAATCCGGTAAATGGTCCGAAAACAAAGGGACCATAAAATGACTAGCGGAGAGGTGATGCTCGCTGATTGAATTATAATGATACATTTTTGATAGTCAATCGTTCATATATAAGAAAGAATGCCGAAATCGAAGCGAAGTAAAGTGATAAGTCTTACAAAGACAAAGTCAAAAGGTTCTAATATGCGTCAGAAGCAAGTAGAAGAAGTAAGAGATGCTCTTGATGAGTACTCTCAAATCTATGTGCTTTCATGTAAGAATATCCGAACAGCACAAATGAATGAGGTACGAAAAGAGTTTGAAGATAGTAAAATTTATATGGGAAAGAATTCAGTGGCTGCTGTGGCTTTAGGCCGTAATCAAGAAGATGAATTTAAAGATAATCTTCGACATGTTAGTGGGTTTTTGACAGGTAATGTGTGCTTAATGTTCACAAACCGAGATAAAAAGTCAACAATGAAATATTTCAAGAAACTTAAGTCTCCTGAATATGCAAGTGCAGGTGATATTGTAAAGGAGGATGTAATTTTGGAGGAAGGTGATCTACCATTTGCTGGCTCAATGCTGGATCAACTTCGTACTCTTGGACTTGTTGTTGAATTGGAAGAAGGAGTTGTTAATTTAAAAAATAGATTTGTATGCGCCACTAAGGGAAAGGCTTTAAACCCCGAACAAGCAAAAATGCTCACACATCTTGGGAAAAAACTTGGATTCTTTACACTTACCCCTGTATGCTATTGGGCAGATGGATCATTTGAAGAACTTTAAATCAATCATAAAATTTGGACGTTTAGAAAGGAGGGAAATGTTTTTTTCTCTCCTTTGTCATTAGTTTCTTTACAATTATTTAAAAAATCATAACTTGAAGTTGTAAAAAAAGGCGTAGAGATTATTATGACGAAGGAACTCGATTTAGTTCACTACGTGGCTCCTTACCAGTCTTCTTTACACCCTCTTCTTGGCCTCCTACACTAGGTACCCCAGAATCCGAAGTAATAGGAAAATCACTAACTTTCGAACGTGATGGCGAAGATAATTTAATTCCATCCAATTGATCTTTCTTTGTCTTAGATGATTCTGCGTTTTTCAATGAATCGGACAAAGGATTTGATTTTGGGGAAGAAGGTGCTACACTACCCCTTTTCTTCTTTAGTTCAGGCACAGGTGGTGCCAATTTATCTAAACCATCCATTTTACTCGCTTTCTTTGATTTTTCACTCACAGGTGACCATGGATTATGTCCCTGTCCACCTAAACCAATAGTAAACGGTCGTTCCTTTTCTCGATTCGCCAATGAATCTGGACTGCCCCAAAAACTACGCAAAAGTGTATCTCTTCGAGAATATTGTTTCATTCGCTCATCAGAGGTACCAAAAATAAACCATAAAGCAGATCTCGCAACTGTGAAAGAAAAGAACCCAGGTAATATTTGATAAGCTGTTAATGCACCATACTTTAAGAGTGCTAAATAGCCACCTTCATTTACAACAATATCATGTACTATTGAAGCGCTATGTCGCATATCAGTACTACTAGACATACGGCGATAAGTAACCATCTCTGTGATACCTAGCAAAAGCATGGAGGATATTGGTAAAAATGCTGCACCTAAAGCCCCACGAATACCATTAAAGAAACCACTTATGCCTTGAGTTGCATAAATATTCAAAGCACGGACGAACCAAGAGTCATACAAAGCACGCATAATAACGGATGATGAAATTCCATTGGCATAACCAAGACCGAAAGGAAGTGCAATTATACCAGCAACACTAGATGGTGCTGAAGCGGAGGATGCTACCATTGTCAAAGGTGCATTCGTCACTTGCCGTACAGAAAGCAAGAGGAATGGATGTGATAATAGTACTAAAGCTCCACGAGTTGCGGCTCCAGAGAGACTTTCCATTGAGAGTATATTAGAAGCAGAATTTATACTAGAATCAACAATTTCTGGTTCAACAACGATAGAGGCTGATCGTGTTCTTTTGGAGATCGCCGTTTCCTCTTCTTTAGATTGCATGAAAGAATGTACAGATAATACACGTGGATATGATGAAACGACATATTGTCGAACAATACCTTCAACATGAGAGAAATTATACCAAAGAGATGCACCCAAAAAAGGTAAACACCCTTTATACGTACCCATGATACCTCCTTCCGCAAGCCTATCACGAATGAGATTGAAAAACGACCTTCCGAGTGAGACAGAAGAATCGACGATAGGGGAGTCGGACGTACACATAATAACCTTGGCAGCCCAGAATGGGTACTGAGAAAGCTCTTCCATCGAGTACTCTATTACCACTGATCGATAGAATCCCCATAGAATTGACAATACTGTATCATCTTCTCTTGAATGTTCTGTATCATCCTCAACATCGGGTTCGTGACTTACAACAAGCATCTTCTCAGTCGAACTCCATACCCATGTGCATACAGGACCAGGATGGTGATCAGCTAAAAGAACTAAATCAAGACCTTTAGCAAAATCACCAAAAGAACGTTGACCAGAAGGATGAATTGCGAAATATATACCACAGGCATCACGCAATATACTAATATCATTATAGATATTCCTATAGAGTTGTGTTAAAGCGAAGTCCATTTTGCTTTTCAGCTTCAATTTTTAACTTTTTGAAGTATATATTTTCAAACGTACTATTTGAAGTTAAAATGACTACTACAAATAACCAGAAATCTTTTGTAAGAGATTATAAAATATAATTTGCAATTTGGGGACCTCCTATTGAGCTAGCGGAGTTGAAAACTTCAAAAAAAGATACCGATACCGCGGTTTTTTCAATCATTCCACCGACACATAGAACACGAAACAGGAACATTTTTTTTTCGGAGATATCCAGAATAACATTGGATATCTTCTTTCTTATTACACCAAAAAAACACCATATTATTGTTTCGCTGCCACGTACATTTTAAAATCTTCTAATAAAGTATTTTCAGTGAAATAAATGGACAAATCATCCAATCAATTAATCAAATTAAAATTGGGCGATTTGATATCATTTCGACTTGATAATGAGATGAAGCAGAAGATAAAAGGTACTATTCATAAGATTAAAGTGAAAGATGGGAAAAAAACGAAATATACAATCGTTCAAAACAACGGTGAGGAACTAGTTATTCGTGGCTTGGAAAGTTTCCAAACAATTAATGTACAGGAGGTGAAGAAGATGAAGGATAAGAAGGAAGAAAAGGACACGAAGGACAAGGTCAAGGACAAGGAGTTATGTTTGCGTGCGAATGTGACTGTGGGCGATGATAAATTAATGATAAAAAAGGAAAACAAGAAGAGAAAATTAACATCAACACCAGCAAATGAAGCGCACCAAAAAACACCAAAACACCAACATCAACAAGATGACTGTCCTTTGCTTTTATCTAGCCCATTTGCTTTGTGTCCTAGACAGCCTTTACCTGATGTGCGTTATATTCTGGCTCCAATGGTTGGTGCATCGGAGCTGCCATTTCGCTTGTTATGTCGTCGATATGGTGCAAGTATTGCATATACACCGATGATTAATAGTGAGCGATTCTCAATCGACGAAAAATACCGCGAGCAAGAGTTCCAATGTACACCTGAAGATAGACCTCTAGTTTGTCATTTTGCAGCAAATGATCCCCAAACATTCCTGAAAGCTGCAAAATTTGTGGAAGATCGTTGTGATGCTATTGATCTTAATTTAGGTTGCCCACAACGTGTGGCATGCCAAGGGCATTATGGCTCATTCTTATTAGATGATTGCGATCGCGATCTAGTCCTTTCTATGGTGAGAACAGTTAGTCAAAATATCAAAATCCCATTATTTGTCAAAATTAGACTTCTTTCGACATTAGATGATACTATAACACTTGTAGGCCAATTACGTGATGCTGGTGCTAGTTTGGTTGCTATTCATGCACGACATCGAGTAAATCTGACTCAAAGATCTGGGCCAGGAGCACGTGATGGTGCAGCTTTATTAGATCAAGTGACAGAAATAAAAAAAGTGATAAATGGATTTCCAATCATTGCTAATGGAAATATTATTACTTTTGATGATGTTAAAGCAAATTTCAATTTCACAAATGCAGATGGTGTCATGTCAGCTGAAGGTATATTAGATGATCCTGCACTCTTTGCTGAAGCTATTGGTGCCCGGGGCGGAAGGATATCTGGTGATCTTTCAAAAGAATATGACCGAAGAATTTCATTAGCCTTAGAATATTTAGCGTTAGCAAAAGAATATCCAACTTCTTTAAAAACCATGATATTTCATATTCGAAGAATGTCAAAAGAAGTATTATTGAAATACCAACTATTAGATGAATGTCTTAATGCTACTTCTTTGGATGTTTTACAGTCTGTATGTGATAGAGCACAGTTATATCTTCGTGATTCTAATTTATTTGTCTTTGATAAAGATAAAGAGAGTCGCGAAAAAGTTGCACTTGAACGTAAAAAATATGAAGAAGGTAAAAGAAAAAGATATGAAGAAAGAATGCAAAGGAAAGCAAAGCGCGAAGGAAAGCCTCTTGATTTTTATATTCAAGATGGTCTTGAACCTCCCTCGATTGATGAAATTAAAAACTTGAAATTTTTGATTAGCAAAGGGCAAGATATGAAGAAAGAATGGACAGATAAATTCAAACAGCACTGTTTTGCTTTTCATTTAGAGGGGAAATGTCCCCGTGACCGTGCATGTAGCTTTTTACACTATGATGCCAAAAATGAAGGAACTTCTGCAATGGAGTCATATGGATAGGGTACAATTTTTTGGTTTTTGTACTTAGTAAATATTTTTTTACATTTTCATTTGATGATTAATCTTTATTATTCTGAATATCATTCTGTACAGGAATTTGGATGTGTAGCGTGTGGTACCACCCTTGTTGCGCGGAAAATGCTAAAAAACAATGACATTGGAAATGGCTACCAATAATTTTTGCAAGATGAAACGCAAAGACATCTCTACCTTGTGTCCATTTGGGGTATACAGGGAGAAAATGTCTTGTTTCGATAGACCAAGTTGGTTATTAAAGTATGAGCTAGCTCATAGCCTGAATAAGCCGAAGAGTAAACTTCCTATTAAGCTGAAGAAGAAGACAAAAGTAAAGAAATTTAGGGTGCCATATGAAGATGTCAAACCAAAGGTTGATATTCCTATTGGACAGTTTTTTGAGAAATCATTGAGTCATAAACCCCTAAAGTTGATGGGTAGACCTCGAATTATTAAGGTATTGAAAACATTTGTTCGTGTAACTCGAATACTTTGTGATAGTCTTCCTGGTTTTAATCCATCTTGTCTTGTTGAGGTGAGTAATAGCTATTTTTCTTATAAAACGGAGGCGAAAATTGCAACTGACAGCAAAATAGAATGGAATATTAGTGAAAGTGTTTGTGAATTTAGTTGTGATGCATCTAAATTGAGCAGCATGAATTTGGTAATAAAAGTGTTTGATAAAAACAATCCTCTTGAAAGTATTGGTGAATCAGAGCTTGACTTAGGGAAACTTGGGGAAAATTCGAGTGATGATAATAAAAAATATATATTTGCAGTTCTAAAGAGTACAAAAGATGAAGCTGCTGGTATGGTAACGATATTCTTTACAACATCACAATTTGAAGAAGAAGGATCCTTATCCTCAGCTTCAGATGAAGAAAATGATTATGAAGTACAATCAATTCAGCTTTTAGGATCATCAACGTCAAAAACTGTAGAAGCCCCATTAAATACATCATCTTTAATAGCTAGCAACCCTTCTTTTGTGACATCAAGAGATGTTTCGAAAGTGTTTGAAGTTCCTTCAATTTATGATCCTCCTGATCCTAATCGTCAAATATTGAGAATTATTCGAAATGCGAAAGAAAAAGATTCACGAAGAAACCATATTGGATCGCCAGATGGTCATATTAAGCGCATTTTAGACCCATTGCGTGCATCAGGAGGACCACATGCACCATGGATTGGAGTGAAATTAATGCCATCATTGGCTAGTTTAAATGTTTGGGATGTACCAGCAAAAAAGAAAGGTGAACCTGATGGCCCACCTTCTCTTAAAGAATTACACTGGCGACCCACATGGGATCATAACTTTGTTGCCGATAAGGCATTGTCACCGAATTATTGGAAAATGACTCAATCTGCTCATAAATTACGTACTCTTGTGAATGGATTACTTGGTGAAGAGAAAAGTAGTACTCGTCCTAATAAAGAAGCTGATGTTTTATTTATGGAAAAAGAAAGGGCAATTGCTCTTATCGAAGAACGTGCAGCAATGTCTCTATTGGCTGGAAATGATGATGATATTGTTCCTGAAGAATGGAATATTCTAATCAAGGAATTACAATCATCAGCTGGTTTAATAAATCATAAAAATATGGTTGAATTATCTAGTAGAATTGAAGAATCTGCTTCGCTTGATGCGCATAACAAAAGAGTTAATGCTAAACCACCTGAAATTAAAGATTTAGCGATTATTGCTGCTATGAAGAAGAAAAAAACAAATTCACCACCACCTCCTCGTGGTGCAAATCCAGAAAGAAGTGCAGCAGAAATTGCAGCATTACGACCAGTTCCACCTTATTTCAAGCCTTTAATGCTATATATTTGCATTTTGATTGGTATTAAACCAGTATGGAAAAATGTTGAAAATTTGTTGGTGAAAGAACTTTTCCCATTAACACGTTTTATTCAATTTGCTCGGCCATCACTTATTGCAACAGCAAATTTAGCAAAAGCACTCAAATTTAGAGAAAAAGAAATTTCTATTATTGAAAAAGATGTATCCTCGTGGGAAAATGATTCTGCGCGTTTACTTTTACAATGGATTCAAGCATTTGATGCACTTACTGCAATGGGTGTCTCTTTATCAAAGAAATTATTACTAATTCGACCAAATCCATTATCGAAGGAAGCAGCAGAAATTCGACGTCTAGCACTTATACCTCGTAGCAGATCACCCAGTCCTACAAAACTTTTATCACATCCTTCAAATCTTACTAATATTTCTCCAACATCTCCTTCATTTACCTCGTTTGAAGGGAAAGCAAGAGAAGAAGAAAAAGGAGATGGTGACGAAAATACTATGGAAGAAAAAAAATCAGAAACCAAATCTATAGATTATGCAAACGACGAAGATCGATTTGAAGACGATTCTGAAGCAGAAGAAGACGAAGAGGGAAAAGAGGAAAATGCTGTTGATACGACATCTTCTTCTTCTAATCAAAATCATAATCAAACTGATGTGAAAGTAGAGGAAAAAGAAAATGAAGAAAAAGACATTGAAAGAAAAGATGACAACATTGACACACTTCAAAAATTAAATATTGCTAGTGATGAACAGAAAGAGGATTCAGAAGCACCAGTACCGAAATTATCAAATGAAAAAGCGGCTGATGATGATGGTGGCGGCGATGAATACGACTTCGATTTCGAATAATACTATTAATAGTATACATAGATTTACATATGTTTTTTTACTAAAAGTTCTTTGTGGTTAGATATTACGGTAAAATAAAGAATAATACGTTACGATAAAGTTTGGTTAAGCTTTTAATGTTATATTTGAGCAAAAAAAACGAAGTTCGAAAGTACGGTATGTTATGTATTAGTCGGACATTTGAAAGCATTTTTTGCTGTCACGGAAAGCATTAGCCGTTAAATGTTTATTCGGCCAGCATTCTGGTTGCGGTAATTTGGAATTTGCATTTGTATGCAAAAAGCGCCCCCACGGCATAAGGTAAAAGTCTTTTCTTTTCTTTCCAAATAGGGTCTTCTTCATTCTTACAGCAAAAATTATTTGTTGAAAATAATGAATAAAACCATATAATGAGCGTCTCAGAAATTGAAGAAATTCGCCTCTCATACGTAGCTAATAAAAATGACAATGGTTCAAGTTATTTTATAAAGGTCGCTACTAACTCTCTCTTTAGGATGAAAGGAGAGAGGGATGTTGGTTCAGAACTTGAGCGACTTGATTATGACGATCGGTGGATAGGGCACTCCTCCATTACTTATCTGATACAAGACATTCAGAGAACGCACATGCGCACCGCAGAGTATTTAATCATTTTCGCAAAATCATTAGCATCACAATCTATTGACGATTACATGCGTGGGGACAATTTGCTACCAAACATGTTTCTAGAGGAGTGTGCCATGGTGATTAAACTTCCCAACATATTTCTCAATCGCCTCGCACAGGGTGTTGCTATAGAACCAGGAATGGTGTTTGGAGCAATGACGATTGCAAGAGATCCTGCTGTTGCTCAGGTCACCTGGCACGAAGTCA
>JACKZZ010020959.1_pt1 | contig 20097 bp, 17 predicted proteins | sample 8027871 | NCBI WGS metagenome assembly JACKZZ01 (sample SAMN15724774, study PRJNA655200) | protist metagenome | isolation source: fluorescence activated cell sorting (FACS) single amplified genomes of... | place: USA: West Boothbay Harbor, Gulf of Maine | collected 2000-07-19
TTGTTCAGTGACTCCAAGCGTTGTTTAATAACATTTAAATCCATAATATAACTTTTAATTTAATTTATAATATAACCAATATACGAACTATAGTTAGCGAAGCCAAACTATAATTCAATAATTTTGTAAATCTTTGTTTTTAGTTGTTTTAACTCATCATGTTGAGTCAGTAGAATTGTGTTTCTATAATGCTGCCAATCTATAGGAAATTTAGTATCAACTACCCCACCATTTAGATTTTTAATCAGCTCATTTAAAGCATTAATAGTATATAGAGTATTAGAATCTTTCTTTCTATGTACTAAAATTGTATTGTCTGGGATGTTTGATACATTTCCTTGATCAATATTATAAGTACAAACATACTCATTGTTGCTTTTAACATGCAGTACAAATATTTTATTGTACATTACTTTATAACTGGATGTAATATTGTCGAGCAATTCATCCAATCCTTCTAAGGTAGTGAATGTGCAAAATAGTTTATTGTTCAAATCGTGTATATTTAAGTTGAGGATTTCTTGGAAATCGTCTACCTTATACATATCAACGGGCTTATTCAAAGTCATATGTTCTTCCATAATTGTATTTTATTTGTAATTTTTTACTTTTAAAAACTTCTAATATTTCTTCTACTATTTTCTTCTCATTTTTATCTACATCTAATAGGAAGGAATCAAAAGTATAAAGTATTAATTTAGTATTTTTATCTCTTAATATTTTTAATATTTCCCACAATATACAAACATTCATTGCGGTTTCCAAATTTTGAAGAACATAATTCAACAACTTTTGAGGTTTCATGTCTTCCAATTCATCCTTTTTATATATGTGTTTTGAAATAGGACATTCAATTGAACCCTCATTTTGGAAGCGAGCCCACAAATCGTCAGTATATACCTTCATTTTTTTGAAAAACTCCAGTTCTTTATACTGCTCGAATACACCACCATACATCTGTTTGAATGTTAGTTCTTTAGCTTTTTTATAATCCACTCCATACATTTCCGAAAAGGCCATATGAATGTCTCCACTACCAAAATCATAATCCACCAACTTACCCAAAAGAGTAGGATGGTAAGCCCCAATATCGAGCTCAAACAAAAAATCATTACGAGGGATAAAACACTTTCGGTCTCCGTTTTCTTTATTAAGTGCGGCATAATTTACTCCTCCGAATTTATTACTTGGTCTTCCTGTAAGGGTTTTGAAGTTAAATTGCGTGTGGACGTATTCTCCACTGACATCATGAAAACGCGATTGGAATTCATCTCGATTAATTCGTATACCACTTTGCTCCAAGGCGTTGAATACCATAGTGGCTTTTTTGTTGTAGAAGTCGTTAATTGGTTCATTTATTCTTGATTTTAAGTTTAAAAATGTATTCTCACAATATTCATAGTGTTTTACTATCGGAATAATGCGGTTTAAATCTAGTTTACTAGGGAATTTATTATAGAAGTAGGAGTGTGTTTGTGTATATTCTTGTATATACGGAGGCGAGTTGAGTGTAATGTCATAAAGCTCTTTTAAAATGAAATAGTGTAAGAATTCTTTTTTATCCCTAACATATACCTTTTTAAATGTGTTTAATACCGATTTTATGTCGTTTATATCAAGCGATAATGCCTCATTGTGGTCAATCGATGTGATAAAACCTTTTGTTGAATTTAACGGTCGAATATAAATAGCACAAATTTTGTTTTTAACCGGGTGGATAGTATTTGAGTATGGAATTAGCTCTACGAAGGCTTCTTCATAACTAAACTTTGATAACTCTAATAACTGTTCTTTGGTCTCAATTAGCCAATACATAACTCTTATTTTGACCAATATACGAAAGTATATTTACTAAACCAAATTAAATTTAATAGGTTTTTACTCTATTTGGACTTATTGGGGGATTTGATGGGGGGTTAGATGAAGATGTTAGAGGAGTATTAACATCTTGAAGTGTAGATTGATAAAACTTAGTATAATTATATTTTAAAAATAATTTAAAACCAGGTTTACCATTTCTTTTTTCTTGGAGAGTTGTAATATTATAATTAACTTGTTGAACTTCTCTTTCAACCCCAGTTAAAGTCCATGGAATTTTAAAGGCTATATAGTTTATCCAATCCCAACCTTTAAATTTTCCTCTTAAACTTTTATAAGTATCTTTATTTATTTCTAAATAGGAATTTTCATTACTTTTAACACAAAAATATCTTGTAAATGACCCTAATTTATAATCATCATTTGTTGGAATTGGAAAAGATTGATTGGGAATATTTAAAGTAATATCTTTTACAACCCCATTATTATTTAAATAAGTATAAGATTGATTATTACTTATGATTGTATTATCATCATCCATTCCTGGGGGATATGGGGGACCATCTCCAGCAGTAAATGATGGTATAAATAAAGTCTTAGGTGAAGTTGTATTTTCTGTAGGGATTAGTGGGATTATAGTTTGTGAATTTGGCAAGTCATTGGGGGTTTTGCCAGTTTTAACTTCTCCTGTGTATAGTTTATAATAAAATCCTACATACTCATCCCCATTGGGTAATTCATATTCTTCCCCATTAGTATAAAGATTGGTTACTATTTTATTTAAAGGAATATAAGCCATAATTAACTACTATAAGGTTTAAATGTAAAGTGGTGTGCATCTTTGGTTTTGCTATAATTTCCACCCCAAACCCATAAACAATTCTTTTGAAGAATATCAATAGCTTTAGCATATTTATAATTCTTACTCTTTTTATTTTTAACATCTTTTTCCCATTGTTTGTAAGATGCATTTCCATAACTATAAATATCCGAGTTAAAATCCATAGCCACCCCAAATGAGTGTCCAGATAAAAGTCCAGGGGCATTTGTTGTATCTCGGGCATATACACTTGCACTTAAGTTCTTGATTCCAGCTTTGCCAATACCTGCATTATCTAAAGCAGCAAAGGATTTTTTCAAAGGTGAATGAATTCCTTGATGGAGGGATTTAGATGTATATTTTTCACCATTTTTAAATGTATATGTAAACGGTTTATTATTTTTAGTTTTATACGCTTGGTCTATTTCATAAACTACTCTTCCATTATTATCTCCTTTTTTCTTACCATAAGTCTTTCCTCCTCTGCTTTGAACTGTAATAGGCCACCCAAATGCATTAACAATTTTCATTCTTGATGGGGAATTAAGAGTTCTTGTTAAATCTATATCAAACTTGCCTGTAATACCGGGAGTTGTATAATTTGACTTATCTCCACTCTCAGCACCCCCTTTAATGAAACCTTCTCCAGTAGTTGCTCTTCCTTTACCTCCCCCAGCAGATTCTGTAACTTTAGAGACTGGGAATGAAATTGTACTTATTTTAGTTTTCCACCCATCTAAACTTACAGTATGGCTTAAACTTTTAATAACTAACTTTATATCTGATGGATTATATTGTGGTGGTAAACCTTTACCATTTATTGCAAAACCATCATATATTCTAAGACCTCCTAAACCCTTCATAGTTATACCCATATTAAAAGGTAAGAAGAATGGAACTGAGCTATTGCCTTTATTTGTATACCTTCCAATCATTCCTGGAGAAAAAGTAGAGGTTATAGATTCTAAACCGGGTATATAGCCTGATTCTGGGTCAAATTCTCTATCATCATATACTTGATCAAAGCATGTTACACCATCAGATTCATCCCACTGTTTTACAAGAGGATCTTTTTTCTCTTCTTCTTTAGGATTTTTTGATATAGTAGATAATTTTTTCAACATCAAAGAATCTTCTAACCCTTTGTTATAGGTTGAAAATGAAGTAGAGTTTGACATAGATTGATTACCATTAGCTTGGGCACCTATTGATATTTGAGTAGCCATAGCATCAGATAACTCCGAATTAAGGTCTAAATCAGTTACAAAAGAACCTTCTAATTTAGATAAACCAAAAGTATTAATAATAGTTAATTCTTTATTCGTATCCTTAGGGGCTAATATTGGGGATTCTGAAATAATATCGATTCTAGAGGTTGTTTCATTAAATAATACTCTAAAATTATTTATATTTCCTAATGAATTATTTATCCCACCTAAAACACCATTTATAAGATCAAGTACCGGAATGTCTGCAGTTGCTGCTTTTGAAGCATCAGGCTCACCTATAATATCATCCATTACTCCTGCTATAAAATTTAAATCAACATAAACATCTCCTAGGGGATATGCCAGGTGTTTATTTTGAAGTTTACTTCTACTTACCTCATCTATTTTTACAACATCTTTAATTGCATCTCTTAGCTTTGTGTCTAATACAAGTTGAGGTTTTTCTAAACTACCATTCTTTTCAAACATATTTTGATCAAAGTCAGAATATTTCGTAAGACAAATGTTAGGATTGGATGAGAAATTTCCTGGGTAGGTAACCATAAATGAATCATTTTTACCCCTTGATTTACTATACCAATCAAAAAAATCTTCTACTATTTCAAAGTTAAGTAATGTATTATTTTTTCCATCTGTAAGGTTACATACTTTCTGTAATATAGTTAAAAAAGCAGCAAATTTTATTGACGTTATTGGTGAATAAGTTGTACCCCCCCCAATCATTTACATCAAATTTAACCATAGCCCCTTTAGCTGAGAAGGTTTCAAGCTTGCCTCTAATAGGAATATCTTTAAATTTAAGAGTTAATGGTTCTTCCTCGGTAGCAAGTTCTGGATCTTGGAAAAGAGCATACATTTCAAAATTTAACTGGGAGGAATTAGCATTAGCAATTAGTATAGATGCTTTCCCCTCTTCTTCTGCATCTTCAGCTGCTGCCTCAACATCACTAAAATCATATTCAGTGTCAGATGAAAATGAAGCTGGTTTTTTTGTTGTTTTACCTATGTTAGCTTTTAATGAAGATATTACATCTCCAGTACCCGTCAACTTTACATCAATATCGTAACTCCCATCACTATTAAATTTCCAACTAAATTTTGTTATTCTACCAAAAAATCCTTCATAATTACCCTCTGATTTTAACTTCTGGTTTTGGATTGTTCTAGCCATAGTAGAATAAGATACTTCTTTTTTCTTTCCATTAAATAAATACCCTAAGGGAAGGGTATCTGATGAATCAATAGACTTTAACTTACCATCACCATCTAAATATTGGCTGTGGCCAAATTCTAATAAACAAGTCATACCAGGTCTCATATATAACAAATCAATCATTGCAAATTGAGTTGGTGAAAAAGCTTTAATTTTTACTGTAGCAAATGCTAAAGCACCGTCATTTTTATATTCAAATTCAACATTAGTTACACCTGGGGGTGGGACATATCCTCTTTCAGAATTTATTTCAGATTTTCCATACCCAAAACCATAAGCTGATTTTAATGAATCTAATGAATCCTGAACAGGACCATACAATTGTTGTACATTTACCGCCCCGGCAACAGGATTTTTTCCTGTAAAACTATTAGGAGCTCCTTGTAATACAAAATTTTTTGCTAATTCGTTACCTAATATACTACTCTCGGGTATACCAGCTAACAGGCCAGAGTTTTTTATTTGCTGTAAAGCAGAAACACCTGGTTTACTTTCATCTCCATTACTTATCTTAACCGCACTAGCTAAACGCATCCAAGGGGTTGCTTGGTTAAATGCTTGAAGATCTTCAATATTTCTAGCCCCTTCTTCTCCCCCTAAATTAAGACCATCAGCTAATGCAGTTTGACGTATTTCAATTTGTTTAGAAACATAACCTTGTATAGGACTACCAATAATACCCATTTATTTACTATTTAATATATTATAACTTCTTAATATTCCATTAACATCTACTGGAATTCTCATTTGTGTTCCTTCTCTAATAAAAATAGAACTAAAACCTACAATGTTAGGGTTTCCTGCAGCTATAATCCAATATAAAGTAACATCCCCATAAAATTGATTTGCTAATAAATCTAATCTATCCCCCCAATCTGTAATTACATAAATATCATTTGGGTTTGGAGGTATTTCAGGATATAAAACGGTACCATAATAGGGAGTACCTAAAGTACCCACATTTGGGTTAATATTTAATTTTTTTTCTATGCCTAAATATCTATTCATGACTTTACTTATTTAACTATCATAGTTATTGTTCCCTTCTCCCGAACCATTTGATAGTGCTATAAATCTACTATCTAATTGAGGTATTTTACTTTCTATAGGGATAAAATCAAATCCTGTTACCTCTATCATATGCGCTAATTCTTTCACATCTGAATCAGACCCACCATCATCATCTATCCCAATTTCCCATGTAGATTCATTAGGTATAGTATACGAAATGGATTTTAATATTCCAAGTTGATTATAAAGGTAACCACCAACTGTTAAACGTATTAAATTTCCTCTCATAAATCCTCCACTTGAATAATCAGGGGCTAAACTAGAGGCTAAAAAATTTAATTTTTTATACATAGGAATTAATTCAGCTTTAGATTGAGCATGTACAGTCCAACTCATTTTAATAGATCTACTAAATCCTTTGTAGTTGTAAAATTTATCACCCCTACCAACATATTGAACATCCCCCCAATCAGCTGAGTAATCATCTGAAAATGAATTAATAAATGATCTAAAATTCATATATTTAGAATTACCTGTACCATCGTTTTTTAATACACCTATACTAAATTTTACTAAATCATTCTTGTCGGTATGTTCCGGGGATTTATCTTCATAAAAAAGTGAAGCATTTATTTTATCTAAAACACTAGTATTACCTGTATAACTGGTTGTAGTATTTTTCTTCCCTGGGCTACCTAAACCAACACGATTTTCAATATTTTCTAAATTATAGTCAGGAGCTAGGGAATTTATAGTTGAACCCTCATTTAGTAAAGTTTTTCTAAAATCTCTAATTTCGGGATTTCCTGAAAGTTTTCCAACATTGTTTGCTTCCTTAATTATTTGGGTTTGGGTATAAGTACTACTATTATTTGCTTTTTGGAGGTCTGTATTAACAGGCCATAAACTATCACCCACATCAGATGAATTATACACTGAAAATCCATTACCTTGTTCAAAGCCTGAGTTATTTGCTAGACCTGCAGGAGATACATTGACAACTAATTTATTATAAAATGCAGATGCACCTTCGGGCAATATGTTAGTATAAGTAACTCTTGGAACTTCTCCAGCTGATGTTACTCCAGTTGCTAATGATATTTCTTCAGATGATCTACCTGTTGGGCCTAAAACTAACTGTTGCTGAGTAATTCTTTGGGGTATGAGTGATTGATCTAAATTATCAAGATTTGTATTGGGTAAATAGGCTGATGCTGTAGTAGTAATACCACTAAGCTTATTTGATAATGAACCTGATAAAGTTCTATCTATACTTTCATCTCTTACCGAAGCATAACTTTTAATTTGATCCTCAGGAACTACCTGATTAATTAAATTATTGTTTACTGTAAATGGAGATAATTTTTGACCTGTTGCGGCGTCTGTTTGGTCTTCTATTAATGGGTTGTTATTAGGATCATTAGAATCTTTTTGAGACGATCCTAAAATTTTCACATTTGAAATATAAGAATTAGGTTGATCAATAACAATAGGTCTTATTGAACTTGAAATTTCTGTTGGTGATCTTTCTTCTACAAGTTTATCTCCCCCAACAGTATTATTTGACCCAGTATCAAAGTTTTTTATTAATTCTTGATTTTCAGGAGAAAGAATTGAAGAGGTTAAGGATTTTGATGTAACTCCTTTTAATTTATTATCTATATTTCTCTCAATTCCTTCATCTCTTCCATTAGAGGTACCATAAAAGAACGATGGATCACTAACTGATAGTGGGTTATTTATACCTGTTCTTTCACTAGCAGATTGTCCAGCAAATTGAATATTTGTCTTACCTATACCTAAAATTGATCCTGGTCCCCCACTATAAGTAATTATATTAGGATCATCATTCTTTTGTTGTTGTTTATTATACCAAACATCTAATAATCTATTTTCAAAACTCCCATCTATAGTTTGGGCAACTACTTTATTATTCGAATCTGGAAGTGTTTCAATAGTAGTTGTTGAAGTATTACTATTTGCTTCATTATTAATTTTAGCAACAGTTCCATATTTAATTAAACCAGCATTGCCTTGTTGGGATGATAAACTATCATTATTTAGTCCTGGTGAGAATGGGTTTAATCCTAGTAAATTTAAATGTGTTCCAGTAAATCCTACACCAGCTTGGAGTATAGTAGATGAAGGTAAATATACCCCTTGGTTTACAGTACCTCCGGCAGTGCCCGGACCTATAGAAGCTTCTGTTTTTACAGAAGATCTTGATAAAACATTTTGTTTTGCCGTAAATAATAGACCGTTTGGTGATTTTAAATCAAAAAACATCTGTGTTAATCGACTTACATCATTAACAGATTTAATAGGAGCCATTAAACCCCCACGCAGTAAACTATCAGGACCCCCAGTATTAAAAACATTAGAGGGGTCTGATGAATCTGGTGGTATATCCTTTATGATATAGGGTTGGTTGCTATAACCTCCCCCGGGTCTATCTGAGGCTGTACCTATACCAAATTTAATCGATTTTAAATTTGTTTTAAGGTCTATTAAAGGCATATATTAAAATGTTCTTCCTTCAGGTGCGTTTGCTCTATAGTTATTAGTTGGGACAGACCCATTTAGATCTAATTGGGATGGAGCAGGTTTACCTGGCATGATAGGGATATCATTGATTGAATATGTGTCATGTAATGTTGATGCTGCAAAATCTGGAATTGGAGGTGTTTCGCCATTTAATACTGATAAAGGTGAACCCCCGGATTGTAGTTTGTTAATTAGTGCCATAGTTTTATTTTTAAATTATTTGTTTGATTATAAATATTAACCCATCTTAGAGGATGCCAATTGAAGTGTTTTTCCTACTTTAGTCCCATCGATAAATACATCCCCTCCAGCTTCTACTAAAGCTATTAGTTTTTCTAAATTAGCATTTACTTTAGCCATTCCCTTATCACCACTGCTTTCTGCTGGTTTTTCTTCTTCACCACCACCAAACATTGACATTAAAGCCATTGCCGGTACTGCTAAATAACCTGCTACTGCCACAGCTGCCATTCCTCCGGCAACCGCATATAATGCAACGGCTGTAGATAATAATCCAGGAGCAATGGTAGATAAAGCAACTAAACTATTAACCATTCCTTGGCTATCTACACCAGCCATTCTTTCCATTCCTATTGCAAGGGGGATTAATGAAGCTCCTAAAAAAGCTAAAGCAATAGAACCCGCTACAATAAAGGGTGATATGAATCCTAAACCAGCTGCCATTAATGATAAGGCTGATACTCCTCCTACAAAAGACATTATTACAGAAACATCTATACCTGCTAAATTACTTAAAGCTTCTCCCATTGGTATTAAAGCTAATCCTAACACCCCAAGAGCAAATGCACCTCCTAGTATAAATGGAGTTAAAAATCCTAACCCAGCTGCTGCTAATCCTAATATTGAAAGTACTCCGGCAAATGCAAACATTGAACCTACATCAACTCCTGCTAATAAACTAAAGGCATATGCTGCTGGGATTAGTGATACAGCTAAAACACTCATTGCGAGTGCACCTATCATTATATTTGGGCCTATATTACCTAATACCGCCATTGTTAATCCTAATATTGCTAAAGAACCTGCGAATGCTATCATTTGTATAGGATCTATACCTGATACCATCTGCATAGCTAAAGCAAACGTCCCGGCTAATACTAAACCAACAGCTCCTATAGCCAGTGTTCCTAACATTAATTTACCAAAGTTATTACCAAAGGATATTATACCCTGTGCAATTCCTTTCATTGCATTAGCAAAACCTTCCCCATTAATTGATGATATAATGTATAAACCTGGAGAAGCTATTCCTAGTCCTATTAAACCCGGGGTAGATAATAATAAAGCTGCTCCTCCTAGAGCTACCATACCAAAATTTTCTCCAGCATATTTAAGACCATCTACAAGTCCTTTTAAGAAATCTTTAATTTCTTTACCTTTATTACCTTTTACATTTTTAGTTTTATCAGAAGATTTAGAAATACTTTCACCAGCTTTATCTGCTCCCTTCATTTTGTTTCCTTTAAACCTCATATCGGGTTTACCAGATTTTGTTAAGGGACCTGTTAAATCCTTTGTACCTTTACCCATTCCAAGTAGCTTTTTTCCTAAATCTTTGGCTGTTTTTAGACCACCTTGTAGATTATCTCTAAACTCTCCAGCTGCTTTGGCCATTGATGTAAATTTACTAAGTGCAATAGCACCTACAATAGCATACATTACGGGTTTTGCTAACCCTAAATAACTTAACAATTGGAAAGCTCCAGATACAATACCTAAAAATCCAGTAAGAACATCTGCAACTACTTCTACTATAGGGGCAAATACTTGCTGCATTTTTTCAATTGCTTTTGTAATCTTTACTTGAGCTTCCTCTTGCTTCATTAAAGAAAGTTCTTGCTTTTGGGCATCATTTAAACCTTCTTCTGACATGTCTAATGTTAATCCTTGTTGGATAAGCATTTTTGACATTTGAGTTGCAGACATACCCATTGCTTTTGCTTGTGCTGCTTGGCCTTTTGCTGATAAAGCAGCAAATGAAGCTGATGTAATTCCTTGATTAGCTATTTCTGTAGCTAACCCTTCTAAATCATTACTTAATGCTAAAGATCTTGCTTTTTCTAAATTTAACGCTTGGCCTGTTAATAGCTCAGCTTCCATTTCAGATTCAATAGATGATTGGAAATTTAATAACTGATCAGCTATACCCTTGACCTCACCTAAATTCATCCCTATACTATTAGCTGCGGATGCTGCTGCAGCTAATTTTTCAGGATAACCTGTATATATAATAGCTATGTCATCTGACACGTTGGAAATATCTTTAAGTACTGCACTTGCCATTACTGCAGTCTTATTTTGTTTGTTAAATGAATTAACACTATCAACTACAGATTCATTATTTTCTTTAAGACTTTTACCATTTAATGTAGAAAATCTAGCTAATTTAGCTGCTTCTTCTCCTGTCATCCCCATAGCATGGGCCATTTCTGAAGCTTCTTGAATATCTTCTGAGGAAAAAATGTTGTTAGCATTCATTCCTAACTCTTTAGTTAACTCACCAGCAGTTTGAATATAATCTGCCTGAGTAATAAAATGCATATTAGCAGCATCAACACCCACAGCCATAGTGTTCATATTCTGCCCAGTCATTCTTTGGAATGCTACTGCTTGTTTATCTACAGCAGTAAATCCTTTTATTAAAGAACCTATAATAACTGAAGGGTCTGATAGGGTTTTGAAAGCATTTTTCATAGCTGACCCCATTCCTTTACCTAATACAGCTAATCTACTGACTGAACCTTCTGCTTTTATGGTTTGGAGAGCAAAATCCTCCATGTCCTTTGTAACCTCATCAAGTTTAAAAGCTTTAGCAAAGCTCCCCCCAATTTCATTAAGGCCTTTTAGGATTCCTCCTGCAACCCCCATAGCAGCACTTGCGTCTTCTCTTTCCTGTACTTCTTTATTTATTGCATCTACTATACTCTGTTCAACTTCATATCTACCTTGGGCTGCTAATAAAAGTTCTTTTTCTGATTCAGTAAGGTTTGGAATCATACCTACTCGAGTATTGGCTAAATCCACAATCCCTTTCTCTTCTATCAACTGTTGGGCTGCTACTTTAACTCCTTCTAAGGCAGATGAAGCTTTATCTCTATTTAAGGCAATTTGTTTATCAGTAAGTAGAACTACATTCTCTCCATTTAAAAGGAGTTTTTGAGCAATGCTTTCTAATTTATTTAATTCAGAAGCAGCTGTTTTAGTAGCATCTTTATTCTTACCTAAGGCAATTTGCATTTGCCTTAAAATATCCCGGGAAGAAGCATATTCATTATTTATCTCTTGGGACGTTTTTTTCGTCTCATTGAGCTCCTCATTAAGGGTTTTTTGATTATTTATGTCTTCTTTGCTAGCCACTAGATGTTTTAGTTATAAATATAGGAAGGCATCATTTTCTTGATGCCTTCGCTGTATAAGTTGGAGAAGATTTAGCATTTTTAAAGTGTTGGGGTGCTTGAATTTTTCCTTCAGAGTCAATAACTGTTTCTCCTCCTCCAGATTTACCCTGTGCTTTTTTCATCTGCTGTGCTTCTTTATCATAATGTTCCCTCATTTTATTGAAGGTGAAGTTTCTTAACCAAATAGGCATGTTATATATAGTGTGAAAATCATAGCCGCCGTTACCATGGAACACAACTTCATGTATTTGATTAAATAGTGAAACTCTATACTGTGGCGTCAGGCCAAAAAAACGTGACCCCTATCGGAAGGGTGACGTCCTCCACACCGTCATTTAGTTCTACTTGGGTTTCTAAATTTACATCGGGTTGGATTGCTTGAACATGCTTTCTAAATGATCTTGCGTCTGATGCCAGGAAATACGTGTCTACAAACTCACGAATGGTTTTTTTCTCGTCGTCCCCGTTGACTGATAAGATCATGTGTTTCATACGTGTAGAAACATCAGGAGATGAATTTTTATTTATTTTTTTCAAACCTCTAAGTTCAGCATCAATCGCCATCTCATCTTTATGAGTTAAAAGTTTATAAGTAATAAGAGTTCCTGAATTAGGTAATGTATATGAAAATTCATTTTCACCTCTTGTAATTGATGATTCATCAAATTCACGATTTTCGAGGGTTGATAAATCTACAGATACTTTTTCACCTTTATAATCAAATTCATAATCTTTACCATATCCTAAAACACGAGCCGCAATCATAATAGCATTTTTATCACCTACAATAATATCTGAGTAGTTAACTTTAGTTACAATTAGTGCTTTCAGTAATTTATCTAATACTGTACCATTATTAATATATGATTGATTTGAAAGAATATCTTCTTCTTTCGCTGTCATATACTTCATTTCGATTTTACCACTTGATAGGGGGTTGTCTTCAGGGTAGATTAACCCTTTAGAGGGCAAATCAATTGTTTCCGTAGGAAATTTGTGTGTGTTTTCTTCCATAATTTTTATTTATTATAACTTAATTGTCGTTAATACATACTAACGATACAAAAGAGCTTGGCGGTAACCAAGCTCTCTTTAAAAATATTTGACAGTTTTTGTTTTAGAAGTTTAATACGCAATAATCCATTGCTAATGTTAAACTGATACTTTGAGCTGTACCTTCATCACTCCAATCGTATCCATCAAAAGTTGCATCTTTAATATATGAACCTTTAAGAATCCATTCTGAAACTACGTCTCCTACAGGACCTAATACATTAATAGTTACATCTTTCTTATAGAAATCAGAATAACCATCTCTACCTGTTACTGATTCGTGGTGTAATCTTACCCACTCCATTACAGCTTGAGCACCTGAAGGTGTAATTGGATCATATAATGCCATTGAAACATCTCCCCATTTTGATTTACCTTTTACTTTACGTTGAACATTGATGTGATTCAATACCACTTCACCTTGTTCAATTTTGATTTCACCTACTTCTTTAATCATATAAGATGGAACTCCATCTACATACATGATAAATCTATTCTTTTGCTTCGGTTCGAAGGCTGTGAAAAATATTTCGTTTGGATCTAATACTGCCATTTTTTATCTTTTTTATTTTTTTGTTCTAATTATAAATATTGTAATTTCTTATTTTTATGCCGGGAAAGTAGCTCCTGTTGGTAAAATGTTGAAATCTAGGTAAATATATTCTGCAGTTTTTGTAGGTTGTAAATAAATCGCACCAATTAATTGATTTCTATCAATCACATCCGCGGTATTATTTGTAGCATCCATAACTACTTTAAATGCATATAATCCTTGTCTTTGTTGAACACTTTCCAAATATGGATTTACTTGGCTTAAGAATTGATTTCTTGTAGCTGCTGTGTTTTGTTCAAATACTAAATTATCTGAAATTTGTGAAATATATCCTTTAAGAGCGATTAATAATCTTCTAACATTTACTCTATCTAAAGCACTTGCTTGTGTTTGTAATGTTTTCTGACCAAATACTACAATTCCTTTTCCTGGGAATGTTGCTATTGGATTTACTTTATTATTATAAAGATCATCTCTATTAGCTTGAGTTAATTTACGTTCTGCTTGTCTTACCATTCCTAAACCACCTCTATTAATACCTGCTGGAGCAAACCATGCTTCACTTACTTGATCAGTATAAGCATAAACTCCTGGGATTAATGTTGAAGCTGGGATCCATACTAGTTGTGATGAATCTGGGTCGGTAACTTGTACCCAAGGCCAATATGCAGCTGCATATGATGTATCTAAGGCATTTGCAGTTGCTCCAACAGCTGATGGTGTTGAACTATAATTTTCAAGATCCATTGCTATAATTGCATCTCCTCTATTTTCAATATTTGCAATTAATACATTTAATGGGGTTGCATGGCTAGCATTAGCATAAACTAAACCTGGTGTTGATATTACATTATACTGATATTCATCAGCATTTGCTAATAAATTAATTGCATCCGTGTAATCGCCACCTACTAATCCTTGTGAATTTGTGTTATTTATATTTTCATTAAAATTATCTCCTCCTGTAGAGCTTACAATATTACCTACAGCATCTCCAAATGAACCACTTTGAGCAACTGGAATTGATCCTGTATATGCTGGGTTAGGAACACCTGCGTTGTTAAAATAATCTGGGGTTTTAACATTTACTGATTTTACTCTTACATATCTTGAAGCATTTGGATAGTTTCCAACTGATTGTAAATATGGATCTGATGTACCTGCTCCTTGTAAAGTTTGAGTTGAATCTCCAATTATTCTAGCAATATAGTTAGGTGCTTTTGGATCTAAAGAAACGTTAGTAAATGATTCTACTACTGATTTTGATTTTGTTGTATCATTACCTTGTCTAATAATTACTGAAAATACACCTCTTGATGTATTTGGAGAAGAAATTTCCCATCTTAAGTTATTTATAGAACCTGATGGTAATACCCCATTAGCACCTTCTGTTGAAGTACTGTTACAAATTGTTCCCTCTGCAAGTGTTTCTAATGTGAAAATATCAGTTGATGTTTGGATATTTGTTGATGCTAAAGTAAGAATTAAATCTGTACCTCCACCTACTGTAGCTCCTAATGAAGCTGTTGGGACTGTAATTGTTTCACCTACTGCGTATCCTGAACCTGTAGATACTACTGTAATTGAATCAATTGTAGTATCATCAGTTATTACAATATCAAAAGTTGCTCCTGCACCCGTTGAACTTGCAGTTCCGGAAACACCTGAAACTGTGCCCGGGGTTGCTGTTGCTAAATCAAATGCATTTTCTGTAAATGTTCCAACTCCACCATTTAAACCAGTATTACCTTCTATAAATGAAGAAGTTGCTGCACTAAATGATCCAGAAGCAACTCTGGTTACAATTAATGAAGTACCTCCATTTTGGAAATAGTTAAATGCTGATACTGAAGTTAAAAAACTAAATTCATCCGATCCACTTTGAAAAGTACTTCCATACTGAGCTAAATACTCACTATAAGTTGTTACTAATTTTGGGATATTTACTTGACCTAATACTGTAGGTCCTATAATAGCACCCCCTGCTTGTATAGGTTGAGCTGTTATTTGGGATTGGTCGTTTTCTCTTGCTAAGACACCGGGTGATAATAATGTTTCTGCCATTTTATGTTTGTTTTATGATAAATATATTAAAATTATTCAAAAGTCTATTTATTTGGTAAAAATTCGCCGGATTCTAAAGAAATAGTTCCTTCACCGTACTTATCTTCTAATTCTTTAGCTAAGACTAATTCTTGTTGTTGGATTTGTTTAAAATTAATTAATAATTGTTCTTTTCTTAAGTTTAAATTCATTACTTGAACTTCTGTTTCTCCTATAATTTCAGTGAGTTTTTTAAATTGTTCTTTTAATGATTTTAAACTTGTAATTTCTTCTTTTGTTAAAACTTTTTTTTCCATCTTATTATAAATATTATATTTTTTTTAAAAATTATTATATATTAAGCATTTTCATACCAAATATGAAACATAATTGTTTCACTACCAGTCCCTCCAGTACTTTGAAATGTTAATACACCACTAGCTAATGATGTACACGTAATATCTACACCACTTTGAGGTGAGTCCGTGGCACATATAGTTACAAATAAATCTTGACCTAAAGTATTACCACTAATTGTAGATTGGAATGATCGAACGCTAACATTTCCTGTTGATAGTTGAGCTGAACCTACTAATAATTTTAATGGGGTTCGGATTGCTGAATCTGGTGTTGCTGGATCTATACCAACAAATCCTTCATATTGACCAGAAAAAGTTCCTGCAGATAAAGTATCATCTCCTTCATCATATGAAAATGCTGTTTCTCCTTTAATTGTATCTGAGGTTGAATCTCCATAAGCAACTTGACCTGCTGCAATACCCCCTCCAATTTTATCATTAAATGTATTCCAATTAGTTGAAGTTAAATAACCATTAACTGATGTAGTAGCAGCTGCCATTGATATAGCAGGTGAGGCACCTCCAGAAGAAACTACAGGGGCAGTTCCAGTTACACCTGTAACTGTACCAACATTGGAGGTTTTACTATTAAATGTATTCCAATCAGTTGAGCTTAAATATCCATTAACTGATGTTGTAGCTTGGGATATTGTTAAGTCTGGGGTTGTTGTACCGCTAGTTACAGATAAAGGAGAGTTTGTTGTAACTTCTGTTACTGTTCCACTACCACCACCACCAGTTCCACTTGCCGCAGCTGTTATTCTACCTTGTGCATCTACAGTTAAGTCCGTATTAGTATAAACACCAGCTGTTACCGTTGTATTAGCTAAACTAATAGCTGGGGTAGTACCTCCTGATGAAACAATAGGGGATGTGCCTGTTACGGATGTTACTGGGGGTATTGAACTTCCTGTAACTTTTGACCCATTTACTGTTAAAGAACCTGATACTGTAATATCATAAGCTTCTACTCCTGTAAATGCATCAAACGATTGGGAAATTTGGGATGCTTCTACAGGTTGCCCTGTTACTACTCCCGTATTTGTAAATTGTAATGCCATATTATATAATTATTTTAGTTATAAATATCAACTATTTTTTACTCTTTCAATAGATTTAATAATCATTGTGGGGTTGATGGTTTTTGTACATTCAAACTGTCTATTAGTATCTTTATATTCAGGACACCATTCCCAATCACCAGCATCTAATCTTACTTTATTATAACAACTATTACAAGCATCAGAAAATGGGGTAAATACTCTTTCACAATCTTTAAATTCACTAAAGGGGGCACTAAATCCTGATATTAGGATTGTTTTTTTATTTAATGCCCAATTTAACCAACTTAAACCACTACCTATGCCTATAAAAAATTCAGCATTCATCATATCATTAGCTCTATCAGCTAAAGAATAATCCCCAGTTTTATCAATTACCCCTGTTAATGTGCCCCCTAATTTAGAATCATGCCATTCATCACCTAAGGGTTCTTTAGTAATCATTACAACTTTATATCCTTCGCCATTTAAATAATCAATTATAACTTGCCAACCACCAGGATAATTCCAATATTTAGCATGAGATGAACCATGGGGAGCTATTACTACATATTTTCCATCAATGGTAGTACCAGTATTTTTAAATGTTAAATTAGGCTTTATTTCATTGTAATCTACCCCTAAAATATCAGCACTACATTCCTGTAAGCTATACTTTTTAAAATCTTGAGGATTGCAATCAGTATTTATTGTGTTATCTTCATTATAATGCCACCCAACAGTATACATAGCATATAAATCCATTACTTCAGTTCCAGGTTTAATAAATTCTATTTCAGGATAACTTAAATCAAACCAACTATTATGGAAAGTTGAACATATAACCTGACATTTGTGGTTTTTTCTAAATTCTTCTATATAAGGAAACCATGCTAATGTATCGCCGATGGCATTGGAATCTAAATGAATATAAACTTTTTTACCTTCAGCATTAAAAATATGTTTAAATATTATTTCATTATTTTCTAAATTAATAACCTGGATTAAGTAATTCAGATAATATTTTTTATTAGATTTGCACCACATATTATTTGAAATTTCACTTTCATAAACTGTAGAATTATTATCTTGATTTATAAATTGAACTTTAAATTTTCCAGGTTTTTCACCTAAAATCTCTAGGGTGCAACCATTTATAAAATTTACTTTAAAATTATAATCTCCTTCTATAGATCTTAATTTTAAATTTTTTAAATTATTATACTCTTTTATTAAAACTTCTTTCATATGAATTGTTGATAAATTTCTAAAATATCTTTACTTCTATTATACCAAGATAATTCTTTAGCTGTACTCAGTGAATTTTGAATATATCTATCTTTATTATTTTGTATATCTTTATAACCAATTTTCATATCTAAAATATCTCTAGGAGCTCTCCATAACCCATGAAAATCAGTGGCATGTTCAATCCACCCAATAATAGGCATACCACACGCAGCTGCTTCTAACAATGTTAAGTTTGGATGGCCTGCTTCTAACATAGAAGGATGAATAAAAACTTCATGAGTTTGGTATAATTCTCTTACTTTTTCTGGGGATGGGTCAAAAATAAAAGTTATTAATGGGTTATTTAACACCCAAAGATTAGCATTTAACCAATGTCTATTATTTGATGGGCCTGCAATCGTAATTTTTTTACCTAATAATGAGGATAAACCTACACCAAAATTAAAACCTTTTCTATCAAATGTTGGATCATTAGCTAAACCATTATTAGCCACCATTAACAAATCTCCTTGGGGAGGTAAATCTGGATTAGGGTAATAATAATCTGTATTAACCCCATGGGCAAAATATTTACATTTAGGGGTATTAAAATAATCAACTAAAAATTTAGCGGGCATTAGTGATATAAGAGATCCTTCTATAGCTTCCATATTTTCTTTAAATACAAAAGAATCTTTACCATAATGGTAAGCATGGTGGTCATGTAGTTGGTAAATGTAGGGAATGCCCCTATTTTTTAAATCTATCGCTAAATTTGCTACATGGCAATGAATAACATCAAATTCTCCTAGGACAATATCTGAGGCCATTCTAATATGGACTTCATGGCCTAATTTTTCTTGATTGCATTTAAATTCCCATACAATTTTTTCAATAGCCCCCCAACTTTTAGGTGGGATTGAAATACCACAACCCGGATCAACTTGACAAATTTTCATATTTTTTTATCACCTTTAATATTAGTTTCACTTATTTTATTATCTATTAAACTATGACCCTTTGCTTGAAAAACCAAAGGTTCTTTAAAAAATCCTTTTGGATCATTTCTAAAATTATTAGTTACCCATAAATCAAAAGCATCCCATTTTGAATCTTTTATTACATTGTGGACTTTATTAATTTTACTTCCCATAATTAAATAAGCATGAGCATCTGTAAACATACCAGCATCTAAGTGATTTTTATATTCATTAAATACTTCATAGTTGTGGGCAAAGCTAAAGAAAGTGTATTTTTTATCTTTAGATATTTCAATAGCTTCATGTAATTTATTTATAAATTCTTCAGTATCGATTAATAATAAAGCATCACATTCAAAAAATAAGTATACTGTATTATCATCCGGGGGGCAAGAAATTATTGCATCTGTATGTGCTTTAAAACAGCCATAATGTCCATAAGATAATTTATAATAACCCGGTTCAGTTTGAAGATCATTAGGTCTATTACAAGTTTCTACTGGGAGTAAACCTGAATATGGTTGGTTTATTACTTGGGTATATTCTATACCTTGACGCTCACCTAGTTTGCTGATAGATTCTATTGATCTTTGTTCTCTTTCATCATCGGGTTGTGATAATAAATGGATAATTTTTATGTTAGGTTTAGGAGTTTCTCCTTTCCATTTAAAATGACCATTATTAGATAAATTATTAAAATATTCTTCATCTATAATAAACTCTTTAGTTTCTATAAAATTATCACCATCCCAGATGTTAAATTCTACTCTATAATTACCTTCAAA
>JACKZZ010014985.1_pt1 | contig 20096 bp, 8 predicted proteins | sample 8027871 | NCBI WGS metagenome assembly JACKZZ01 (sample SAMN15724774, study PRJNA655200) | protist metagenome | isolation source: fluorescence activated cell sorting (FACS) single amplified genomes of... | place: USA: West Boothbay Harbor, Gulf of Maine | collected 2000-07-19
ATGATAATGATAATAATAACACTGCTAACAATACCAATTTCATAACACAAACATCATTGTCGTTTTACTAAGTGATTAAAAATGTTGGTATGAACATTGCCGATTGGAGGATTAAAACAAACACAATAGAATTTACAAACGACAGCTGAATTAATATAACGATTGTGTTTGGATTATCTCTTTGCGTGGGAAACATGCGACCTTTGATTAAATGATCAAAACATCAATATTTGTCGGGATTTAGAATTATTGGTAGTCTTACACGGTGATAATATACATAGTAGTTCATATTATATTTTGCACAACTACCAACAGCCTAAATACAAAGTAAGTTTACTTTCGAATCTTTTGCAGGCATATATTGTTAAAAAATAGATGAAAAAAGAATGTATCTTATAACACTATTTATTATTAAAATTGCCGCCGTTTTATACCCCTGATGCTCTACCTACTATTTACTAGTATTATTATTGAAATTGAAATCAACAATAATGCTTTCCATATACATTATTATTATTATTATTATATTTTATATTAATTATTATTATTTTTTTATAATTTAATAATAATTGATAAAAATGCACTAATTATTATTATCATAATCTTCTTTGTTTTTTTTGTTTTTTCATCACAACACAACAACAAAAAAGGAAGAAAATTAACAGTATCTATAATAAAGCTTTTTGGGTTGTTGTAAATCAATTACATGAATTGGTTGTTTGTATGCATGAACTACACTTCATACAAATATCTTTTATACACGCACAAACATATTTAGATTCAACCATGTCTTTAGTTCCAGCAGCAGAAGAAGATTATAAAGCGGGTAAGCAGATGGGTTTTGCAAAAGAAAATGTTCAAAATAAATCTGCTTCGAGTAGTAATTTTCACAAACGTCGTTCATATGTTGATCCAGCGACTAAAAAAGGTGGTCACTGTAAAAATCTCGCCTACACTGCCGCTCAACAACATATTAATGATAGTACCAACCTAATGAAGCGCCATAAACTATTTGCACCTTCGTTAAAAATTGATACCAATCATGTTCAAAATGTTATCGCAGCAACTACAAATTATTTGAGAAAATCTGTTGAAACCTCTTCGCCAGCTTCCACAATATCCAATATTACACCAACCAGTACAAATATTGACTATCTGAGTACACATGAAAAGAAAAGTAATAGTGGTAGTAGTACAACCGACGTCTGTAGAAATGCATACCCAGTATCTATCATAGCAGACGCACCAAAACATTTAAATGATAATGATAGGCGAACTACATTAGTCAGTGGGCCGCGTATTATTAGCGAATCACATTGTGATATGAGTCATGGTGTTCATAATAACGATAGTAATCTGCAAAACAGTATGGGTCGTGTTCGACCATTAAGTGCTGTTTCACGTTCTAGTGCTGCAAATAGCATTGGTTTTAATAGATCTAGAGGATTAGCTTCACCATTGGGTAGAATGATATTACGGAGCCCAAGTCCATCCGCTGTTAATCATAGTAATAACAACAGCAGCGGCAACAAAAACAATGTAACACATTTTTTAGAAAGTAAAAGTACAGGCAGCAGCAAAATAAATAACATGGTAGAATGTGAAAGTAGATCATCATCGTTATCGGCATCATGGTCCATGAAGTTGGATCAATTTGAACGTAATGTCAACGATTCAAATGCATTCAAACGTAAAAAATCCTCCAATCCCTTCATTAGGGAATCTTTCTCATCGTCATCCGATGATGTGAGTTTGGATATAGAGACCTCTAGCTTTGAGGATAGTATAATCGATCGTAGGAACAAACCGGACTTCCAACGGTCAAGGTCTGTTGATTTTGTAAATCAACAAATGTTATCAAATGCAAAAAAATCTGGAAACAAAAAAGGGAGAATACAAACTAGGGAAAAAAGCTTGTCCTCTGACATATCATTTGATGGTGAAATACGTAGTATATCTATTAGGAGAAAATTAAGTGAAGTTCGTGATGGAGACGATGGGAATGCCTTTCTCTCATCAATTGATAGATCGACGGTGGTGATGCAAGAAAAAGACCCTGGTCATGAAAACCGTTTTAAATCCATTTCAAACAGTAGAAAAAGGCAACAGGATGGCAGTCCATGTGAATTTGAAGCACCTCCTAAAATAACTGCAAAGTCAAATATATCAAGTAGTTATAATAATAATGCAAACAATGAGGGGGGGGGTTATGTACCATCGCCACCGCAGAAAATACGGCAACACTTCGTGCATAGTGATTTAGATTTACCACCACTTCGCAGGACTCTAAGCCCGAATTTCATGCAGGGTGCAAGAGGGCGTAGTAGGGTAATCGTGCCTCGAGGTAGTAAAGATAGCAGTCTTAATAATGTTTCTGAGAATATGATTCAAGAGAGATTTTTAAGCGTAAAACATTTGCCGTCGCCATCGCCACCCGCAAAAATTGTTGATCCTGCAGTGATTCCAATTGTTACGAAAGCGACAACAATAGATCCAAATAATGTAGATATTTGTGGTTTGTCATCTTTGGATGATGATGATGGTCGTCAATCTATGCCTCCACCGCTGCCTATTTCAACACCATTACCTATGGAAGAGCCAGAGTTTTTATTGCCTACTGTCGATAGTGGGAACGGCTGTACATTGAAAACGGTATCCTGTGAAACGGTAAACCGGCTATTAAATGGTGATTTTAATAATACGATTAAAAAATACATAATTGTTGATTGTAGGTTTGAGTATGAATACACTGGTGGCCACATTCTTAACGCAATCAATATTGTAAAGCCAGAACATGCCATTGAAAAATTTTTTAAAGAACAAATTCATGATATAGATACATGTATACTCTTCCATTGTGAATTTAGCTCCCACAGAGCGCCAAAAATGATGAAAGAAGTTCGTAACTTAGATCGTAAATTGCATGAAAATTCATACCCACAATTATATTATCCACAATTATATCTAATAAAAGGTGGCTATAAGGAATTTTATAAAAACTTTATCGACAAATGTGAGCCGCGGGCATACGTTGAAATGTTACATGGTGACTTTAAAGATGTTTGTAAATCAACGGCATCTTTAGTACGTAAAAGTTGGAAGCGCCACAAGAGTTTCGATATGGATTTACTCAGACATAGTTCCCCGGCATTATTATCAACTATAAATCAGTTTGACAGCACCAATGTCGAGAGAAGTAATTGTGAAAATAACATGGGCAATCGCTGCGATATAAGAAATAAACGCTTGCGTAAACCGAATAAAAGCCTAAGCACATTTCCACGAACTCGTAGAGGTATTAATTTATTTGCAAATGATGATGAAAATAATCATGGTAATGGAAGGAGTAATATAGTGTCTAGTTCAATTATTAATAGAACGACATCATTCAGTGAAGGATATGCTGATATTGCGGTACCACCACTACCGTTTTTTGATACATGTAGAAGTAGTGATAAGGAAAGACAACGGGATGATGAAAGAGAGGCGAACACATTTTGAAAAAAGTACCTAGTAGTGGAGGGTGATTTCTGGCTTGTGGCGTGTATTCGTATTAAGTTATTGTTAATAACGTGTATGATACGACGACGTATTTTAGTTTTTAATATTTTTAATATTTTTATATTTGTCATATTATATGTAATATCATATTAACCCCAAAGGTACAAGTTTACTATGGACGTAGATCTAGTCGAAGTAGATAATATATCGTGTAGTATATGTACACTGGTATGAAAATATCCTTTACAGGGTAAAAATTTTTATTTAAATTAAATTGAGTGTACAATTTAAATGTACCAAATATGTTTGGTAGAATTTTAAAATTTTAAAAGTTAAATTTGACCACCAAACTTACGAGTACTTCCATCATTGCTATTTGAATTACCATTCCATGCTTCTCCTTTACTGAAATTAACAACCCATCCTCCACTTGTCCTCTTCGCTTTCTTTTCCATCAGTTTTTTCTCCTTTTGTAATTTTATTTCTCGGTCACGTTGGGCTATTTCTTCCGCTTTTTTTCGCCGTTCCAATTCCGCCCTATATAGCTTTTCCATAATTTGTTTTCTTTTTTTCATATCCTCTTCCTGTTTCTGTTTCAACAGTTTTTGTTCTTTTTCTTTAAATGCTTGTAGCCTTAATTTATGTGCTTCCTCTGCTTCTTTCATCTTTCTCTCCTTTTCTAAACGTCTTTCTTCGGCTTCTAGTTCTGCTTTTAGTCTAATTTCCTCACGTCTCCGTTGTTCCTCTTCAAATTTCTTTTGTTCCCCCTCTTTACGCAGTCGCTCTTTCTCTGTCAATATTTTTAAACGCTCTGCCTTTTCCGCATCTCGCTTTGCTATGATTTCTCTTTCCATTTTTTCCTGTTCGTCCAAGCGCTTTAATTCCTCCTCTAGCAATTTTGCCTCCTCGGCAATTTTTACACGTTCAGCTTCAATCTGCCGCTGCCGTTCCTCTTTTTCTTTCAACACATTAGCTTTGTCTTGCTCCTTACGTAATAATGCTTCTTTGGCGCTATCAATTTCTTCTTGTTCTTTTCTACCAATGTCACAATTGACTTGGAATGGGCTATTTTGTATATGCTCGCCAAAACAAGTAATAAAGATGGTCCATATTCCACTTCGTGGTATTTTAAAAACACCATCATACGAGCCATCTAGATTATCATCAATGTACGAGTCTTGAAAGTAATATTCACCTTCATTTTCATTGAATAGTGATAATAAAAACGCATCTCCGCCCATATTTCTTTCATTTCCAAGTGTGTCGACTGCTTGTATTTTAAATTTAATACGCTTGCCGCTTTCAATATATTCGAATTTTGTTTCAAAATGTTTTATGTAGCATAAATTTGGCTTTGTACCAACTATTGTTGCGACGAAATGTTTTCTTCCGCATTGTAACGATAGCACTTGTTTCTTCTTTAACGCGGTAACTTGTTTTGGGGCCCATTCATCCTTTTCTGTAGCGTTTTCGTTGACAATACCTGCTCGTGACATCAAACTATTTTCTAATTGCCGTTCCTCTGACAACCCCCAAGTATATAACTCCCCATATTCATTCATTGCAAACACTTGGCTCTGGCTACATATAATATCTGTTATTTTTTTTCCATCCATTTGAACTATGTGCTTTGGTACATTTAAATTTTCCACTAAGCTTGGGTGCGCTTGACCAGCATTATTCAATCCACAGCCATATACAGCACTTTCTTTTGATAAAAAAATTGTATATTCCTCGCCGCAAGCTGTTAACGCAATTGGTATCTTGGACAATACAAATTCGATTTTTGTGAATTCACAAACATCTTCCAAGTTACCCAAGCCTAATTGTCCAACTGAATTGCTACCAGTAGAATAACATGTACCATCAATTGTCGTTATGACACTATGTGCACCACCTGCACTTACATGTGTTATTTCGTTGCTAAAAGCATGTCTAAGCTGTGTTGGCTCTAAAATTTTCTCATTATCTTTCTTCTCTTTTCCTAATTGCCCATGTGTATTCCAACCAAATACGAACAAATGTTTTTCATTTTTCTCAAAAATAAACGTATGTGCGATGCCACATTTAACTGCAAAGTCAGGATTTTTGTCGTCGTATTTATTTAACTTTTCAATTTGCACGGGAAATGGTTTATTTTTTTCATCGCCATGCCCTAATTGTCCTTGTTTACCAATTCCCCAGCTCCATACGCCACAATTGTCCGTTGTTACTATAGAATGGCCAGCACCACAAGATACACCAATCACTTTTCGTCCAATCAATACAGGAATTATGGAAGGTACAATAATTGGCTCCTCTGATGATACCCCAAGCCCACATTGTCCTTGCTTATTTTGACCCCAAGCATAGCATTCACCACCTTCAGAAATTATTACATTGTGTGACATACCACATGCTACACCTGTTACATATACAGCTTTTAAACCAGTAACCATTTTTGGATATAAACCGCCTGCTGTACTAATATTATCGCTGCTGTTTCTTCTCCTGTTATTTTTACAATGTCCTAGCACACTGGCATCTTTGCCATTTGTCCACGATATCAAATTGTTTACTGTGCCCATTGGGGTTTTTACGGCCTCTATTTTACATTCATTTGCAGCTTGGGCTATAGCAGGTGCGCTAGGGTTAAGTGCAACGGCGCGTTGAAAAAAGTAGTGCGCTAGGTGAACTTTTCCCAAATAACTGGATGCTTTCCCAGCATAGTAATAACCAAAAAAAGATGTTGGAGCTAAAGCTATGCACGTTAAACTGTCGTTCAGCGCTTGACCAAAGTATTTTAGTTCATACCTAACTGCTGATCGTAGGCCCCATAACAACGGTGAAAAAGGTTCAAGCTCAATTGATTTTGATAAATTTATTTCAGCCTCCTCATAATTTTTATTTTTTACGTTTTTATCGGCTTCCTCCTTAAACTTTAACGCCTCTGCTTTTAAAGGGGCGTTGCCAACCAGGTCAGTTGTTGACGCGCCAGCACCCATGATATGATTTTATACGAACGTGTGAATTAAATGATCTTGATGATTTAGGTCATTTCGATTTTTTTTATATATATTGAAAGGCATTTATTGACTACAATGTAAAAGATGTCTTTTCAACTTGCAGTTTGTACAGTATACTTTAAGAAGTAGGTGATATCTCGTCTGCTTTTAGTCCGACACTCTAACTCATCATTATTATTATTATTATTATTATTAATTATTATTAATTATTATTATTATTATTATTATTTTTTATTATATTATTATTATTATTATTTTATTGAATTATTTAATACACAGTATTATTGAAATTGATACTGTTGTATCATTATTAGGCTATTTTTTCAAAAAACAATTTAAATTTAAATAATTTATTATTTTACCTTAACCTGTATTATTTTTTTATTATTTTTATTAGTAGTATTAGTTAGAGTATTCAATAAGTATTGCAATATTGATCTAAATCTGCCGTGAAGCGCGCCCGAAGTATAAGTAAGTAGTAGATTTATTAATTAGATTGGTCCTCCCCTTATTTTCGTCGGAACACTTTTATTTTCTTTCATTCTTGTTGATGATAGAAGATACTTTAACTTTGCATTAATAGATATAAGATATATATATTAAGCAACAAAATGGCTGTAAAAGAATATACATGGCAAGATATTGCAAAGCATATGGAACCTTCGGGTCTAGATAACTGGTTAGTAATAAACGGGATTGTTTATGATGTTACAGATTGGGTGAAAGAGCACCCAGGTGGAAAACAACCACTAATCAACTGGAGTGCTAATGATGCTAGCAAACGGTTTCGTACTGTGCATAAACTTCCTGGAAAATTGTTGAAAGAAATAGCACCACAGTATCAAATTGGAATTTTAAAAGAAACTATATACACTATGGAAGATGTAGCAGCTCACACAGATAAAGATGGCAAGGATAATTGGCTAGTTATTGGGGAATATGTATATGATGTTACGAAGTGGATGAAAGATCACCCAGGTGGGAAAGTTCCACTTGTCAATTGGTCTGGAAAGGATGCTTCAGACCGTTTTAAAAAGGTACATAAAGATGCTATTGCCACCATGAAAAAATTTGGTCCAAAGTATCGCATTGGAAAATTAGCTACACAACAAATGTCAAATTTGTGAATAGAAAAATGCAATATGTAAAACAAACATATATATATATTAAATATAAAATGTAAAATCCTTTTTGATATTTTTAAAAAATAATTTTATTTTAATATGATACCATACGAAGTGCTTTTTATATTATTTTTCCTCGCTTCGCTCTTTAAAATTTGATAAAAGTGTTTAATACAAAAAAAGTAAAGCCGTAATAATGTATCTTGAGGGTAAAAGTAAAAAAAACAAAATGCACTCTAAAGTATGAGTTGTGTGTACATTTTTTAAAGTTACGTAATGATAATACATGTTTTTTATTTTTACTTAAAAATTTTGTTACACACTGCATTTATATAATGTTCAAAATGTGGGTGGTGGTGGTGGAGGTGGTAATAGCGACGATAAATCATTTCCGCTAGATGGTAAGTTTAGTGGTGGAGGTGGCGGTAAAGAAGCAATATCAACTTCTTTGTCATCATCCTTCTTCTCTAAAGGAGGGGGAATATGGAAAAGCATTGCTGACATTCTGTGTTCAGATTCAGAAAAACTTGGTGGCGGTGGGGTTGCATTATTTGATTCTCTATCATTATGTTCATCATTTAATTTTTCAGAGTGTAAAGTGCCAGCAATAGATACTTTACGACTTGCGACATGACCAACATGGAGATGGTTCGCTTTAGTTAGTTCGATTTCCTCAGAATGCATGACTAAATTATTCTCATGCACTTCTTCGTCTGTGTGTTCTAAAATTTCAAAATCTGTACCTCCTAACAAATTTTCATATGAATCTTTTGGATTCATTGTATCAATATCACTGCTGCGCTGGCAACCATGAGCATGGTATAAATCACTCTCATTATGTATTCCAGAAGTTTTCATGCTTAAAAATGATTGTCGGCGCGCCATACCTTTTTGGCGCTCAATTTCCTCCTGCAAGTGTCTATTATTATCATCTAAAGAATTTATTTTTCGTATTTGAACTTGAAATTTGATAGAACCTACTGCGACGCCGTGTAAGAGTAATGGCAGACGTACCATTTCTAGCCCCTCAACCGACCTTGCCCTTCTTCTCGTAGTCATGGGCATATTTTCTGCCTTGTCCCTTCTAACAGAAACCCCATTCGCACCCAACCAAAGCTCTGCGTGGCCAATTTTATGCCATGTAGTGTGTGCACCTTCATCTTTCATTCGTACAACAATTAAAATATGTTGTGTTCGTATATAGGATGCATCACCTACTGCCGGGAAAATTGTCGGTACCATTCCTTCATCCCACTCGCCTATTACCTCGCCGGTTTCTCTATCTGCCTGTACTGTAATCACATCTGACGTTAAAGGACATTCTAAAAAGTCGGCGTACAATGTAATATAGAGATCTTTTGTCAATGCCTCTGAATAGGACTCCCCTAACATTGTTTCCCCCATTGTTTGGACTAAGCTTTTACGGCGGCCAGTCTTATGATGGCCCTCTTTTTTGCCTTTTTTCTCTTTTTTTTCTTTTTTGCCTTTGAACAAATACCGCGTAACTTTTTTTAATGCGGATACTTTTTTATTTTTCTTCATTCCTTCTTTGTTATCGCCACTGTGTTTCTGTTTATCGCTATTGATTATAATACTTGAGCTATCGATATCATCTTCATCATCATCTGCATCAAGATTGCTTGCATCTGTTCTTGCTAATTGTTCGTTGAAATTAAACGATATGCTGCCAAAATGCACATCGCAATTTTCAGCACCATAAAAGTTACCTTTTCGGACAACGTTCAAGTATGGCACATTTGTTTTAACTTTAAATAAAGCGCCTACTGGACGATGGTCACTTTGTCGCATCTTAAACATTGCACCATATTCCAAGACTTCTACATTCTTCTCTGAACCAGCTGCGGTACGCCATAATATCCTATCCGTCCACGATGGGGATTGAAAGCGTTTATTGCTATAATCATGGTGGTTGCGTACCATTCTATATGTAGGTGCAAATGTAATTGGTGCCTCCTTGAAACCGTGAAACACGCGTCCATTGTTTATTTCATCACGCAACTGATCGTTTTCGTATAATTTGTTGTATTCTTTCTCCGATATCATTTTTAAAACCGTTTTAAACTCACCCTCAGTATCGTAACCAGGGCCATCTTTCAAATTTATACGATAATTCAAATCCCCACCCCAAAAAATAAAATCAAACTGATGTAAAAACTCCGATCCTTTTTCAAGTAGTATTGATTTCATTTTTTCCACAATATCTCTGTAGTTCTGTGCCCGCTCTTTCAACCGTTTTGCCCTTGCCGCTAAATGCGAGCCCACAAAGCAGAAGTGAGTATCATCATCATATGTAAATGCAACGGCTACCCCACCTTTATTGCCCATGACGTGTCCAATACCAGTGGCTTGCTCAGCTGTCCGTACGTGTGATATTTTAGAGGCCACGTTGCCTTTTGCGTATACAAATACGTGAATAGCCCATAATGTCATCGTACCGACTAATTTATAGTCGTGTCCACGAAAACGTTCGAGTGTTCTTAAACAAGTTTCTAAATCAGCAACCCACTGTTCTTTTTTCTTACATTCTTCCAAAACAATCATGATAATATCAGATTGCTTCTCACCTAATAAATGATGCACAGCATTTGCCCCCTTTGATTCTGTATCTGCTGCATTATAGGTGCAACAAAATACAGTCAGCTGATCCGCTTTTGGTGGTTCTGAACTCCATCCTTGTTGCTCAATTTTTTGGACATTTATTTGGCGCATTATGACACGGATGTGACCACAAAAACGTTCTCGTAATGCTGCGGATGGAAATTTAATACGTAATGGCTGTTCCAGGCTAGGAATTCGGATGGTTAGGCGCGTCCGATTCCATGTATCTCTTTCCAGCCTCCAGTCACTTCTAATTGGCAATGGGCGGCCGCTGCTATGTGCATGAGCGTCGCGTTTACGTATCCATACAACATGCATTCTTTCGTCGGAGAATGTAATCCTTAAATTAATTTTTTCAGTTGACCCAATACGTTTAACAAGCTGTACTGGATACGAAACACCAAATGGCTTTTCAGTCCACACCTCACCTTCATCGGATACTTTAATATCTCCTGATACTAAAAACAGTAGTAAACAAAATACTTCACGCTCCTCCTTTGTTAGAAAAGTCACAGTGACTTCCTTTTGATACAATAAATTAAATGTTAAAGACCTATTATCAGACCCACGTATAAACATGCCAACATCCTCAAATATAAACTTCATAGGCCACCGTGAATGTTGTTTTTTATTTTTAGAACCAAATATTGTGTCCCAATCTCTCGTAGCCATGGACATCCGCGACGATGTTGCTGTTTTGTGAACACGTGGCGATTCTTTGTCCCTGCTTTCTACAGAATTGAGCCTAACTTTGGCATGGGAAATTTCAGCAACTAAAGCATTTGCTTCCCCAGCACTTGGCCACTCTGCTATTTGAATACTATTGCCAACTGTATCTAAAGTTAAACATACTTGCTTTCCACCCAGCGCAGATTGACTTATGATGGATTTTTTCTTCGGCACCGTAACTGACCATACAACTAACTGGTTACTGTCATCATCCTCGCTTTTTAAATTACTTGCCTCTATCTCACTTAATAGCACTGTTGCTCGCTGCATGTTTTTTTGTACACGAGTATGAATATATACTTTATGTGTGTGTGTGTCTGTCTCTCTCTCTGTGTGTGTGTGTTGTGTATTAATAAAAACAGGAAAAAGGTATTGATACAAGTAGTAGTAATTTATACACTACGCCTCACAAAAATGCCTGGAGCATATAATATGTACGTCAAAAAAATAACCCCCCAACTGAATTTATCATGAAATGAATCAAGACGAAATGCGCAGGTATATTTGTACACGGGAGGGAAAGCAAGGCGTGTGTCTATTCGATGCCGTCGCAATCATTGAAGTGTCATCAAAAAGTGTGTCACAATTGTACACAACTTTATTAATTGGATTAATACAGAGAAGAAGAATAATTAAAGTAATAATAATAATAATTATTATTATAATATTGTAATAATAATAATAATAGTATTAATAGCAATAGCATCACTATTGACTATTATAATACTCTGTAATAATAATAATTAGTGGTAGTAGAAATTAATTCAATAATGGGACACATTATAAAATAAGCGAAGATGAAATTATAAAACCAATTATTATTAATTAAAAAAATATTAGGAAACAAGTTGAGATCAAATTTAAGACAAAGAAAGATAGAGTTTTGATATATACGAATTGTAGGTCGTTTCACTATTATTATTTTGGGAGATCGTGCACCAACTTGCAGGCTTGAGGATTTCAAGCATACTTCCTTGTAGACTAGTTTTCGTTATACTGCTATTACTTGGTCTGGTCCCAGCTGGCCAAACCAGATGTGAATTTACACGCTGCAGTAATACAATGCTGTGCTGTTATATAATACGCAAGCGCAGCGTGGAGTACCACCTGGTGGTAGTGTAGTTACGTATATAACAGTGTACGGCAGCAGTAATGCTGTACTGTTATATTTGATTTTCTGGTCTCCTGGTCTCCTGAGTATACGAGGTAGTGTACGTAGTTTAAGTTAGGGGCCGTCGAGTTGAGGATTAAGGTCTTCGCAGGTGATTTGCTACAGTATTTAGATTTTCAAGTAATATAAATACATTATTACTATTAAATTTATTTCAAATTTCGTAGCGTCATTGCACCACACACCATTGGCAAAATGCTGCTTGTTTGTTTTAAGGTATAACATTGCCCCTTCACGGCGTGGCCAAAACATTCAAAGTGAGACATAGGAGTTTTGGTGTACTTGCACTGGAAAAGTAGTAGTCTTGTATGGTTTTTCATTTATTCTCAATGCTATACTATGTTAGAATCGAAAAATCCCCCCATATTTTAATTGTTATACGTTTTAACGTGAATCGTTTTCAATGCTATTCCATGCTAATACAAAAAAATATTGCCACTATATTTTCACGGTCCCTCGAATTTTGCTCTTGGAAAATGTCAGCAACAGCTGATATCGCAGGTATTTAAAAAGGACACCCCTTCTAAGTACCAAGCTGGGGCAGTTTTACGGCCTATCCCCAATGCTAATTTTTTTTAATTTTATCCGAGCGACATGCTTAGTGGTGTGTACCTGCTATTTTGATAGGTCTCGTTTTGTAAACTAATGGCTCTACTTGAAAGTATGTTCTGAATTGGCTTACCTCACACTCATACGAAGTGACGCTTCCCTTTATTCTATCTTTTATGTATTCTATTAGTATATAGTATAATTATCTTCCTAGATAGTAGTATTTCTATGTCTTATTTTCTAATTATATATTATGCTTATTTATTTATTATCTTTGTTGTAAGTACCTTAATTAGTAATTATTATTTGTATTATTATTAGTCTTATTTAGTCAGTAGTTTTTAAGTTATTTTAGTACTATCGTAGTAGGAACCTATTCGTAAGAATGTTTTGGGACTTTTGTAGTTTCAGCAGCACAACAACAAATTTTATTAATAATAATAATAATAATAATAATAAATAATAAATAATTAAAAATAAAATAAATATATAATAAATAAAATAAAAAAAAATATTATTATAATATAAATCTTTTTTTCTCACAACCATGATGAACCAACACGGCCTCACAACTACAAGACGTTATTATCAAATTTATAATTTTTTTTTTTTTTTTTCATGCATAACCACAATCATACAAGTCGTTCCAAAAATATACATACTGGTATATAATTCCACATACATACATATTGAGAATTTGTTCATAAGATGGAAGTTGCCCAAACACTTAGCCTGCCATTAATTGAGAATGAAGATAGGAAACTGGACGAAAAAGATATCGAAAATAATGGCACAGGAATTTACGAAGATAGTGATCAGGCGATGGATGTAAATATTAACCAACAAAAGAGTTTCTCGTTAATGAAAACTATTGCAGTGATTGGTGTGCTATTGTTAGTATTGACGTTGGCTCTAGAAATAGTTTTTGGAACCCGTTGGGAAATTATTCCTATAGTTCTCTTTTGTTTGTTTGGGGTTTGGTTCGCAGTTATACAAACTCAAGATTTATTTCTATATAGGAAAGGTACAAAACGAATGCAAGAAGTTGCATTTTGGATTCAGCAAGGTTCAAATGGATTTTTTAAAACACAATATAGAACCATTGCAATTATTGCAACTTTAGTGTCGTGTATTTTATTTCTCGGGTTTTTATTTCGCCCATTACCAAAAAATAAATTTAACGGCGTGACAACCTTTTCATATGCAATAACTACAACTATTTCTTTTATTATTGGCTGTCTTTGCAGCTGTATCGCTGGTTATATTGGTTTATGGATATCAATTAATACTAATGTGCGAGTCGCTGCAGCTGCTAAAGAATCGTATAAGCGTTCTATTAAAGTTGCCATGCAGGGGGGAATTGTTGCTGCAATTGTGGTAGTCACATTAGTCGTAAGTGGCATTGTAACTCTGTTAGGTCTGTTCCACCTATTACCATTCAAAGGTACAAATGTAATACCTAGTATGTTGGTTGGTTATGGATTTGGTGCTTCATTTGTTGCATTATTTGCACAATTGGGCGGTGGTATATTTACAAAAGCCGCTGATATTGGCGCTGATTTAGTTGGGAAAATTGAAGCATCATTACCAGAGGATGATCCTAGAAATCCAGCGGTCATAGCTGATTTAGTTGGAGATAACGTTGGTGATTGTGCTGGCCGCGGTGCAGATTTATTTGAAAGTATTGCAGCAGAGATTATTTCAGCAATGATATTAGGTGGTACTTTGTCAACTGAAGCTGGTATTGGAGGTTCAGGTTTTGTTCTATTTCCATTAGTTGTGCATGGGTTTGATATCCTAGTCAGTAGTTTTGGATATCATATTATGGTGAAAACATATCTTACTGATAATGCGAATGGTGCTGTTGATGATTCCGTTGAAACAGCAAAAGGTCCATTAGAAATAATATCTCGCGGTTTAATTATTGCTGGATTCTCCAGTGTTTTGACTTTTTCATTTACATGTTATTGGTTGCTTTCCACGCCACAAGCACCGAATGCATGGTGGCATTTTTTACTTTGTGGAATTTATGGTATGGCTGCTGGTTTCATATCCGTTTTAATCACCACGTACTATACATCAACGCATTATAAACCTGTTAATGACATAGCTTTAGCATCGAAATCAGGGCATGCAACAAACGTTATTATGGGAATAAGTGTTGGTATGGAAAGCACGGCGTTGCCAATAGTTGTTGTGTCCATGGCAATTTTAGGATCTTATTGGACTGGTAATAATTCAGGTTTAAAAACTTTGGATGGAAGTCGTACCGGTGGAATATTTGGTACGGCTATTTCGACAATGGGTATGTTATCAACCGCTGCTTATATTCTAGCGATGGACTTTTTTGGCCCAATCGCTGATAATGCTGGGGGTATAGTGGAAATGAGTGATGAACCAGAAAATGTCCGTAAAATTACAGATAAATTAGATGCTGTTGGAAATACGACAAAAGCTGCTACAAAAGGTTATGCTGTGTGTAGTGCAACGTTGGCATCGTTTCTATTGTTTGCTGCATTTAAAGACGAAGTTGAATCAATAGTCAGCAATAATAAAAAGCTTGGGTCCATTGATTTATATACACCAGAAATATTTATTGCAGGCCTATTGGGCGCTATGTTAATATATTTATTTACAAGCATGACATTGAGAGCAGTGGGTGATACAGCTACGGAAGTGGTAATTGAGGTAAGAAAACAATTTCAAGAAAATCCTGATATATTAACAGGTAAAATGAAACCTGATTACACAAATTGCGTTTCTATTGTAACAAATGCTAGTTTAAAAAAAATGGTAAAACCTGGCTCATTGGTTGTCTGTTTTCCGATTGTCATTGGTGTTCTTTTCCGATTAGTTGGTAACATGTTTGGTAATGACGACGAATTATTAGGTGCGAAAGCTATGTGCTCGTTTCTAATGTTTGCTACTTGTAGTGGTGTTTTATGTTCATTATTTTTAAACAACGCAGGTGGTGCATGGGATAATGCAAAGAAACTTATTGAAACTGGGACATTTGGTGGTAAAGGTAGTGAGGCGCATAAAGCTGCGATAACGGGCGACACAGTTGGAGATCCATTTAAAGATACAAGTGGGCCAAGTTTGCATGTTGTAATTAAATTACTGGCAACAATTACTTTGGTGATGGTTCCACTATTTGTTGGTTCGTAGAGTGTTTTATAGCATTTTACGGAATTTCTTACAACTCGGGCATCATGTGTCTAACAAATAAGTTTACACGTCTTCTAAAAAACATTTTGCCTCTTCCATGAGCATTAACTCTTATAAAATACGTACGTATACGACAAAAATATTTACATATATATATTTAATTATGATATGATAGTTATCTTACTCACATTAATTTATTTATAAATAAAATTTTATATCTCTGTGATTAAAATAAAAAAAAAATATATATACCCCCGTAGAGGATAATCATACATAGTATTATCTAATTCAGACTAGATCGACGTCCATAGTAAACTTGTACCTTTAAAGTATGTATATATCTTTGTACAAAAAATTTTTTAAACTTAAAATATAACACATCATACCTCTCGCTAAAATACTTTCGTTAACCGTTTTTGTCGTTAATTTGTTTTACATTTTTTAAATCTGAATCAGTATATTACTCGCACGCACGCACACATATATATAGTTACGCACCGTCTTGCCAATATAATATGTTTTTAATACATTAATGTACTCTGGGTTCTACATTTTACTTAACATTTCAATATTATCAGATGGTGTTTTCCACCATGGTAATGTTGGTTTTACAACAGCACGTTCTAATGCCGCTGTGCGATGATAAAGTCGAGCAGCATATGATTGTGATGTTATCATTTCAATTATTTTATTTCTATAAGGGTAATATACCAAAATTAATTGATCCCAGTCTTGACCTTCTAGTGTATCTTGCTCTGTTGTCAAAACAGTTTGACACTTTTTTCCAATATAATATGGATATGCACCCCGGCGCAACAAATCTAAAGGACTACTATAACGATTATATGCCTCAATGCCTGGCTCGCTTTCCTCACTTACTTCTTTTGTCCCTGGCGCATATGCTGCTACTTTTTTAAACTTATTTAAATTCAACATAAACATTTCTTTTTCTGCAAGATCTTCGTTGTAAAAATTGTCTATTAGCTGTTTTATTTTCTTGTTTTCAATGGTTTTGGTTTTGGGCAGCAGAAACTCTTCTTCCCTTCTTTTATTCCATTTCTTATCTGATATCGGTGCAACTGTACTTAAAAAACGCGACAAAGGGCTAAGTCCAACGTTGAGTGTGATTTGAAAAGGCAGTCGTACAGGCCTCATCGCTAACACTGTTAATTTTCCAACAGCTCCACTAAAAGCAAGTTGTTCAAGACTTTTTAGCAATATATATGCTTTGGCTTTATTTGGAACCTCATCTAAAACTACATCCTCGCCTACCACAGCATTAGTATCAAAGGTACCACCATAATATCGAATCCCACCAACAGCTTTCACTGCTTGTAAACTAGTTTCTGTTATTGCTTTAATATATGCAGGTCTTCCAAGGTCATCCACAAAATTTTGTTGTTCGTAAAAAGATAGCAATGCAACAGGTCCTGATTGGTGTTGATTCTCAAATGCGAGGCCAAATGGTAGTATTTCCGTGTCCATCGTGGTACATTTTTTGGATCAAACGATGGTTCGCTTGCTTCAGACAATAATATAATAGGTATCTTGCTGCGAGGCGTTGATCTGGAAGAAGATGTCTTCTTAATAATCTCATTATTATTAATTATTATATATATATCATTATTATTATTATATTATTATTATTATTTTATTATTATTATTTTATTATTATTATTATTATTATTATTTTATTTTATATTATATTATTAATTTATTATTATTATTATTATTAATAGACGACTATATTATATATTAATATCCATTGCTATATTATAGGACTATATGACAATCCATGCAACAGAAAGACACAACGCAAAATGCTCTGCCCTTGGTAGCAAGCGTTACCACGTTCTTTTTGCAAGCAATGCCAGAACATGGTTATCTTTAGTTTTTCAATAATTATACTTACAAAATTCACAACCTTGCATACACCGGCACAAAAAAATTATCGACATTCACATCCGTATACCTTGTTGGTATCATTTTTGTAAATAAATTCTTCATAAAATTCTTCATCTGCCACCCAAGCCTAGCACCAGAAACCAACATACGATGCAATGGAAGGTCTCCTAAAGTAGGATTGTCGAATTTGTCCCTGATTTCTTTGGGAATTTGATGTGTTACATATCCTGTACCAAGAACAACCATTGCAAATAGATTTAAACCAGTCTGGCTGTTTTTTGTTGGGTTTGCAGAAAGTCTAGGTATTGTACGCCAGAAGGGTTCGAGTTTATTCAAATAAAATAAATGTGTACCCCAATTTGCAGAAGGTCCACTAAAGCCACAGATATACTGGGGAGAACATACCATACCTTCATGGCTTAAAATTGGTTCATGTTTTAAATTGTTTGGTATATGACTAGTACAATTTACTATTATTGAGCCTGGTTCTAAATCTTTGTAAAAAATTTCTTTTGTTTCAATTGTTTGCAATTTTAATTGTGTTCGTTTTGTTATTACATTATCAACTAAGCCTAAAAGATGTGCACGAATAATTTTTTCATTACTTGGTTGTAATACCTTTTTTATATGATTGATCTCTTCTGTACTGGATATACCAAGAGCAAAACTAGCAGCGCCTGGTATTGCTGTATGTAAAAATCCTTTTTTTCCCAGTTTTTTTAATACCTCCTGTCCATTTGTCCCGTCATACAATGTAAACGTTTCTCGGATCCAGTCAAGTGGTGTGTTATATCCATAAAAATATTTTTGCATGAATGGTGTTTCTGAAGTATAATTGAATTGATCCCTTCGTATAAACCAAGTCCCCCTGCCAGAGATGCAACGTATTCTATCTTTCATGCCTTTTAGTTTCTTACTTAGGTGATATATTACATCCATAGCTGTTTTTCCACTACCAATAACATAAATTGGTGCCGGTATCACGTTTGCACCATTTGCTTTAAATCTCATTTTTATATTCCATTCTGGTGTTAACACATCGCTAGGTGATATCGATTGGATGTTATTGTTGCCCTTAGATGATAAAGGTGTCAAAATTGAATGTAATGGCTCGTTTGGTAATATATTAAATCCCGTGCCTTTTATAACACGATTGGCGTGTATTTCTAAGAGCTTTGGCAGGTTCTTTGCATTATTCTGTTTTCCATTTATCAGTAGGCGAGCTTTCAATTTAACTTGTTTTTTTCCCATACTATCTACTGCCTTTAACACTTCCATTTCACCATAATGTAAATAATTGAAAAAAACAATTAAATCAAGTTTTTTCTCTTCCACACATTTATGTACAATATCTTCCAAGTGCCTCAATATTTCCCTTTTGTCTGCTAAATATGTATCAGGCTTCAACAAATCCCACTCACGTTTCCCTGCTGTAAAAGCTTGGTATGGCTGATGCAAACGTACATAATTATATTGATTGATCCAATTTCCACCCCAACCACGTTCCTTTGCAATAACAATAACACGACTACCTTTTTTTAAATGATAAGTTGCTGAATTAAGAGCATTAACTGCTGCATAACCACCACCAATTAAACACAGGTCGCAATCCGATACGAATGGATTTATTTCTGTATTCATTGTTTCGCCTCTTTTTTTTAATGTGGTCCTTCTCCGGTGTTGTTATTTATATATCTTCGAAAGACAGGTAGGTTTTGGCATCACAGAATTTTCAATGTTGCTGTAGTTTTGTTGTTGTTCTATTAAATTCTTTATTATTATATTATATTATAAATTAATATAATAATTATTTATTAAAATAGTAGTAGTTTATTATTTTTTTACGTAAAATTACTACGCACTCAATATATATTTGAAGAATATATCACGTGGTATTACGCGTCTAGCTTTACGTCAAAAAGCAAATTTGCGTTTCTTCATTCCAAACATCCCACTTCCATCGTCGTCATCGTCATCAATTAAATTTATCACCTTGCTAGTATTCCTAATATTACTATTACTCCCTCCTTTTAACATCGTGCCATTTGCCGTAGTTAAATCAAGAACTGCACCATCCATACTATTTTTTTCCTGCCATTCTATAAAATCAGCTCCATATCCCCATTCTTTTTTCCAGGTTTTACTTTCTAACTTAAATTGTTTCGAGTCTTTATACGATGACGAAACACTACTATTTTCTTGTTGCTTTCTTTTTTTAGTTCTTCTATAAACAGTTTTATTATTGTCGTCAGATGTGGTAGCAAAATTAAAGCTGCTACTGGTGGCAGCAGCTAGACGTGAAGAAGCAGCTAGTTGTTCTCGAAA
>JACKZZ010011887.1_pt1 | contig 20087 bp, 8 predicted proteins | sample 8027871 | NCBI WGS metagenome assembly JACKZZ01 (sample SAMN15724774, study PRJNA655200) | protist metagenome | isolation source: fluorescence activated cell sorting (FACS) single amplified genomes of... | place: USA: West Boothbay Harbor, Gulf of Maine | collected 2000-07-19
CATATTTTTTTGTTAATACAACTCTAAAATAATAACAACGCAAGGGATCATATTCAAGAAATTTTTTACATGTTTTCGCAAACATATTTATCATTGCAAGTATATCATCATCAAAATATGCTATGAGACCTGGTTTTGTAGAAGTACCAATACATATTTGTAATATACCAGGTAAATCTTCAAAATGTGAAAGTTCATTATCGGTCATTTGCTCAGATGTTTCAGTTGCTGTCGTTGTTCTTCTCGTTGTTGTTGTTGTTGTTGTTGTTGTTGTTGTTGTTGTTGTTGTTGTGTCATTATCATCAGTAAGCAACGATGCCATTTTTATCTCTTTTTTGTGTTGATAATGTTTGTATTAAATTTTTTTTTCTTTCTGTTTCTACACGACGACTATCTATGTCATCTATCATCTTTAGTATCTCCCAGATCTCTTTTTATTATTTTATTAATTCATTCAAAAATGTGAGTTAGAGTGGTGGCAAATGGCAAATGGCAAAGTGGTGCCGAGATTGATATTAATTCCTAGTATTCTAGTATTCTAATTTCCCTTTCAAGTATAAGTAGTTATAATACCTTAACCTGGTATTGGGTTGTTGCGTTGTTGCTTTGTGTTGTTTTTATAATAATAAGAAAAAAAACCAAACCACCAGGCAAAAGCAAATCAGATATTATGTATACATATATTTTTACATTTTCACAAATATAAAAAAACAATACATATACATCCTTTTTTTTTCACGATAATAATAATAATAATTATAAATTACAACGTTAAATAGTTTATTATAATTACATCATGAAAGCAACAATTTGTGTACAATATGGACCACCAAGTACTGCATTTGAATATAAAGAAAATTATGCGAAACCAGAAATTACAAAGCCAAATCAAATATTAATTAAAAATAAATTTTGTTCAGTCAACCCAGCAGATTGTAAACAAAGGAGTGGGAATTTAAAACTTGTATTGAAACATCAATTTCCATTTATATTATGTCAAGATTTTGCTGGGGTAGTTGTAGAGGTCGGTAAAGATGTAAAAAAGTTTCAAGTTGGAGATAATGTCTTTGGTTGTACAAATGGTGCTGAGAATGGTAAACAGCCAAGGAATTCATGTGCCGCGGAATATTTAATTACATTTGAAAATGAATGTGAAATAAAACCTGATACTATCAGTTTTATTGAAGCAGCAGCTATACCAACAGGGTTTTGCACGGCCTTTAAAGGTTTGTTTGATAAACAATATGGAAATTTAAAAAGAAATGATGTTGAATCTTCTAAAAAAGAAGAGGATGATAATAATGACGAGGAAAAAAACAAGAAGAAAATATTAATTTTAGGTGCATCAGGAAGTGTTGGTAGTAGTGCTGTACAATTAGCAATTAAATTAGCAAATGTTGATGTTATTGCCTTTTGTAGTAACAAAAATTTTGAATATATACAATCATTAGGTGCAACAGCAATTGATTACAATACAGATTTTGTCACAACATTAAAAGAAAGCAATTTAAAATTTGATTTAATCTTAGATTGTGTTGGTGGTGATGAATATTATTATAAATTATATCCATTTTTAAAACCAAAAGTAAATAATAATAATCCAAATTATATTACATGCGTTGGTCCAGTTTTACATGGCGGCTCGGAGAAAATTACAGTTGGAACAATATTTTCAACTATTGGTATATTAGGTCCAAGATTTTTAAATGATTCTATTTTTGGTAGCAGTCGTTATAAAATGTATTTATCATTTACAACTGCAAATGATGTTTTAAAAGAAATTGCAACGGCATTTCAAGAAAAACGTTTATCACCACCTCGTATTGATCCAACATGCCCATATCCATTGAATAAATTAAATGAGGCACATGAGAAAGTGGAAAAAGGCCATTCAGAAGGTAAAGTAATTGTTGAAATTTCATAGAGTGTGATATGGTATTTTTCGTTTAGAAAACACAAAAAATGAGCGAAGGAGGAGAAAAGAGGACACAGGCGTGTGCGAATACAAAACTTTTTACTAAAATAAAAATAGTTAAAATCACATGTTAATAATAATTTTACTTCCAAAATATATATATAACGTTCGTATAAATATATCATTAAATAATTATCATAATATTAATGGGGACACATTTTGACTACGAACCATCGTACAATATTTTTGTTCGTAATTTTTACTGAAAAACACACACACACACATACACACACTCTGGCACTCCCTCTCCTCTCTTTTCTTTTTATAAACTCTACTTAATTTGATTCCTTTATTAAACATTCTGCAAATGCATCCGTTATCCTAGTAGTACGATTACTACCTAATAATTGATTTGCCATGGCATTCATTGTGTATGAAAATCCAATTCGATGTTTTGAATCGATATTTGTCCATAACCACATTGATCCACCCCATCCACCCCAACCATAAAATGAATTTTCCTTACCCATACGTTTCACTGCATCACTACTGCCTCCTCCACGCATTGCACTAGCTCCGCCCATTCCAGGAAATACACCAAAACCTCCTCTAGAAAATGGCATTGGAATCCCAAACATCGATTTTTCTACTATGCCTCCTAACATCATTTTCACTGTTTCTGGTTGTAAAATACGAACATCATCAATTTCACCACCATTTGATATACATGCTGCAATTTTTGCCATGTTCCTAGCAGCACTGATACCATTTCCAGAACCTATTTGTGCATCATGCAACCCTTTATTAGGTTCATTAAACCATGTTGGATCCCATCTAGCATTATTGTTCACATTCGTATCCAATGACCATATTTTAGCAAATGCACCTGTAACTTTACCATAGACATTAAAATCAATTTGATCCAGTATTAGAGTTCCAATATTAGGTTTTATTACACCGATTGCTTTTGCAAGTGGTACTGTTGCACCAACAATTGCAAATAATGCATTAAATACTGCATTGGATAAAATATCTCCATCTGCTTGTGTCATCGGTGCAATTGGTTTTTGCACATTCAATTCATTCCATATAGGGCCTATATAAAATTCAACACCTAATGGTACGCATATTTCCTCATGAACAAATTTTCCTATAAAACGATGTTGTGGATCTACACGACGTATTATTTCAGCAAGTATAAATCCACGTGTTAAACCATGATATTGTCGTGGTTTTTCTTTTGAATCCATATTTGGATCAATTTCATCATAATGTAATCTTTCAGCAGCCATTTTATTTGCACATTTTATAGGATCACAGGATTCTTCCACTGTCATTTGTTCATCTAAACACCATAATCCCGCATCATGACGTAAAACATCAGCAATTGAAATCGATTCTTTTCCATGTTGTGCAAATTCAGGCCAATATTTTGAAACTTTATCATCGTAATTTTCAATCCATTTTCGATCAATACAAATCGCAGTAGCAATCGCCGTCATGTTTTTTGTTGAAGAAAACACAATTTGTAATGTATCCGCGCCATAATCCTTCGTAGTTTCATGATTCAATTGTCTACCCCATAAATTTACTTTGCATTCATCATTTACATATATGCAAACTTGGCTTCCTAATTCTTCCCCATCTTGAAATGATTTTATAAAAGCATCTCGAACTTTTTCATATCCAAATACCGTTGTTCCACCAATTTCACACCCTGGGACAGAGACAAATGGACTAAATAATTTAGACGATATTGGATGGAACGGTGCTCTATTTAATCGTTTTAAAAGAAGTCCAATACTAGCTATTGTTGCTGTCTTTGAATATCCTTTTCGTCCAAAATATGCAATTAAAAAAGCAATAGCACCATCTAAATAATCTGATGGATATGCTTGTCCAGGATATTGAACGGTGGTTAGTTCCTCGTTATTATTATTATTATTATTACTACTACTCATTTTTATAACAATTGAAGAATCCAATGTGCTTCACACACACACACACATGGAGAGAGAGAGAGAGAGGTAGAGGGGTGGGTACTATTATATTATAGACGACGACTAAGATATATCTTTTACCCGTAGTGCGTATCTTTATTATTATATTTCTATACTTTTTTATTTATTTTTTTTTTTTTTAAAACAAAAGAAGCGCGTGAAGCGCTCATCAAAGAAATGTAAATTTAAATCCCTTAAAAATTCAAAATATGTATTCTAATTCCATATACAGTAAGTACAAAATATATCCTATATAAACCTCGCCACTATAAAATTAGTAATCCCGTAATCCCTTAAAAATTCAATATATATGTGATTCTAATATTCTAATTCCATTATAAGTACAAAATATATCCTAAGTACCACCATGTGGTGGTATGGTTTATGGTTTATGAAATATGAACCTGATATATGAACCTCCTTCCTCCTTCCCTAGTATAAATAGTGTTGTAAATTGTAAATAGCCTTATAATACCAGGTATTTTTTTACTCTCTGATGGTATCACTCCTCTTGTGGATCGTAGGCCATGCTGTGTCCATGGTAGATATATGCTAGCATAGTACTACGCTTAAAACAAATATGATAGACACAGGGGGTGTTATTTTCAATTTGGCATTTCGATTTGGAATATTCTCACTGAGAGGATGAAAGTAGTACAACAATTAGTAGATAAATCCAACTTTTATTACTATCAAACTGAGTTTATTCCAAATCCAAATGCGAAATTGAAAATAACACCCTCTGTGTCCATGCTATTGGTTTCAGGCGTAGTAATATGCTAGCATATATTTACGATGGACACAGCATTGCCTACGATCCAATTTTGCCAGTGAGCAATCGTGATTAATGACCAACAAGAGGTCCTCGTACCACAGTCCACGCCACAAAATACACTTTTTATTTTGCATTATTTATTTTATAAAAACAAAAACAACTAAGAACAAAATAAGAACCGGTTAGATTCATAATGAATAGAGAGATAACATAAACAACAAAAAAAACGACAAGCAAAATTCACAAAGGAACACGATATCTTTCAACATACATTACATATATATATAAAGACAATTCTAAAAGATATATATATATATAAATTTACATAATAATATCAGAAAAAAATAATATATATATAATGTCTGGTGGTAATTTTTTTGGTCGTATATTAACACAATTAGTCGATAGGGTAGTGACAGAGAAATTAGCAAATAGTAAAGCATTTCAAAAAGCAGCTATTAAAACTGCAGAGCAAGTCGCTAAATCAAAGAAAGCAGCTACGGAAATAGGTAATAATACAGCACAAAAGCAAAAAGGAATTTTTAATAACATAAGTAAAGCAAAAGAGACTATAAAAAGCGATATAAAAAACGAGATTGGATATGATAGTAAAACTAACCCAGTGAATAGTATATTTGGGGAAATAAGTAAAGTACGTGAAGGTTTAAAAAGAGAAATCCAAGAAGAAATGAAGAAGTTAAAGTAGAGAGATATTAATACATATGTTTTGATGAACATTACATATTAAAAAGTGATATATATATATATATATATTTATATTTTTCTAGGAAGAGAGATGTTACAAAAGCACCCTACTCCTCCTGTTCGCGAGCTTCTGTGATTATATTTTCATACACTGAGATGAGGAAGTCACATATGATATTACGAGATAATAAAAAAATGTCTTTCTTGAAAACACGCGCATAGCCGCTGCTGCATCATAATCGTACGTATAAATATACACAAAGAGTTACTCTTTTATACATATATTTTTATATTTTTTTTGTTTAATTTTAAAATAATGCGCGCCACACACAACACATCTCATCTCAAAAACTGCTGTGTTTGGTTTAACACACTAAATTTTATTACTTTGCACGTGGTTTTGCCCAGTCCATACGAATAGGTCTGCCACATATATTTTTACCAAGTAATTTAGCTGCTTCATCAGCTGCGTTTGTATCATAAAATTCAACATGACCGAATCCACGATATTCACCAGTTTCACGATCAGTTGCAAGACGAATTGCTTTAACATCACCACATTTTCCAAACTCTTCCCATAATGAATCTTCATTCACTTCAAAACTTAAATTAGCAATAAATAGGGTAGTGCAACCTGGTGGTTTTTCTGTCATTGGTTGTGGTGTGCCACCTTTACCACCACCACCGGAACGTGGGGAGCTACCATTGCTTTGTGCGTAATCTACTTTCATTGCACGTCCTAAAACCATTGTACCATTTAAAGCAACACATTTTTCGGTATCATCGGAATTTGCAAAATCAACATGTGCATAACCTTTGAAATCACCAGTATCACGATCCTCACCCCATTTTAAACGTGTGATTTCACCACAACCTTTTAATTGATCTCTTAATGCTGCCTCATCAATATCGTAGGATAAGTTACCAACGAAAACTCTTGTGCAACCTTCTGGTTTTTCACCTGGATTACCTGGTTTAAATGGTGTTCTACCATTGTGTGTTTCAATTTTTAACCATCTGGTACCCATGGTAGCACCATTCATTGCAATGCATTTACCTGCATCTTCCGTACTTCCAAACGTTAAATTAGCAAAACCTTTGCTGCGTCCAGAATCTGGCCATGTTGGCATATCGATACCAACAATTTCCATACCTTTGAAAAATTCTTTAATATTATCTTCAGTTGTTTCATATGGCATACCAGATACACGTACAACACATCCTTCGGTGGATGATGCTGTATTTGCTTTTTTAGCAACTGGTGTTGCACTGCCATCATCTTCACGTTTGCGTTTGTTGTTGACAACCATTTCATCATCACTATCAGAATCACTATCACTGGATGAGGAAGAATCGGAATCAGAGGAATCGTCTTTTTTGGTTGCTTTTTTGGTTGCTTTTACTGCTTGTACTTTAGCTTTAGCATCTTCTTCATTGTCACTATCACTGTCTGAATCAGAGGAGGAAGAGCTGGAAGAGCTATCGGAATCATCTTTTTTAGCTGCTACCACTGGTGTTGCTTTTTTGACGGGTTCTGCTTTCATTTTAGCATCTTCATCGTCGCTATCACTGTCTGAATCGGATGAGGATGATGAACTATCGTCGTCTTTTTTTGTTGTTGCTGCTGCTACCACTTTTTTTGGTGCAGGTACAGCTTTGGTTTCTTCTTCATCGTCCGAATCACTACTCTCATCATCAGAGTCACTTGAACTGCTATCACTGTCGGAATCATCTTTAGGTTTTGCAGTGCCATTGGACTTTGCTGGCGTTGCTTTTTTATGAGATTGGTAAATGGAAACTAAATTTGCTTTGTATTTATCCAATTTCAACTCCTTATCAAAGTCTTCAGTTGATTTTTTCAATTCTTTCCTAAAAGCTTTTGCTGTTTTTTCTAATTTGGAAGAAACTAAAAAACTATAAATTAAAGGGTGTAACTCTTTTTCTGACATATTTATTAAGCTCATTTATTTTGTTTTTGTTTTTTACTACTATTGTTATTATTATTATTTATATTATTATATGAATGTTTATATATAATTTAAACGTATATATGTATCTAAGTACTTCTTGTATGTTTGGGGGTTTGTTCTCTGTGTGCGTATCTAATACTTGTATCTATTTTAATTGTGGTTATATACGGTCGTGTTTTTTGCAAACTTATACATCTCGTAGTGGTATTTCCATGTTAATTGCAAACAAGTTTTTCGCTCATTTGGAGGATCTTCCTCGATTATTTAGGCCTCCTCTGAGCCATCCAAATACAAACTCATATCAAATACATAGAGATAGCACCACAATCTTGTTAATAAGACGGATGAAACTCTCCTAAACACAGGCGGGGTCAAATTAGTACAGATTTAGTACACTATAAATATTTGATAGGTAGATATTGGGAGATTATTAATTCATAAAATCCAAAAATGACTAATGTTAATTTGGATGAAAATATCTAGAATATCCGATTTTTTTTATTATACTATATAAATATATATTTATAGTATACTAAATCTGTACTAATTTGAACCCGCCTGTTTTTAGGAGAGTTTCATCCGTCTTATTTACAAGGTTTTCTACAGCTTGGCTTACTGGCTTACCTGACTGGCTGACGAAGTAAATTTCATCGAATTCTCATCTTCAACAAACTCATACTGTATCACTATACATAGAGATAGCACCACAATCTACAGGCTTGCCAGCTTGCAACAGCTTGCCAGGTTCAGCTTAGCCTGACGAAGTAAAATTTCATACGAATCTTCACCAAAATTGACCAAAATTAGCACATCTAACCTAACTTACGCAGGCTAAAATAATTATTCAGCATGTTTTCGTCTTCGGTCAAAAAAGTGGATAATTTAAGGTAAATATAACATCGGAGTGGAAAATTGTCCATTTAAATGTCACCTATACACTCTATTACTATGCTAGCTCCCTGACCTGGGCGGAACTTCTACGACCGAACATCGGGTATTTATGTACAAGTACAACCAAATAATAAGGTTTTCTTAGGAATGCGGAAGAAAATGCTATCACAATTCACAATATCACAAAAAAATTTCAATAGTAAATTAAAATAGTTGTAAATGAAAGCCTGGAAAGGGCAAACACAACAACAACAATTGCACAAGAAAAATGAAAAAGAAATGAAGAAAGTATAAAAATAGATAAAAACGTAAGAACGCTTCACATCATTTATAAACTTGAAAAAAAAGAAAAAGTAGAGATAATTTCGATAGATTTCGATATAGATAGATTTGTTATTATTTTTTGTATAATTGTATAGAATTATGGTATATGGAATTATTATACATAAAATAAATAGTAGTAATAATGCAAATAATAGTGTGAATGGTTTTAATGTAAATAATAATAAAATGAAAAGTAAACCAACAACAAGTGAGTTATATACGCAATTTTACACATCAGAAGGGAACGATTCAAAACGAAATATACGAGTTGAACATTTGATCAATGCAGTAAATTCTGAATTTCGTTTTAGAAATACTAGTCGCACCTCATATGGTTTTAATGTGACGGAAACGTTAGCTGGTACACCTGCGGTTTCTAATAATAATAATAATAATAACTATAATAATTCTGGTAACGATAGTGATTTTATCTCATCAACATTAAAATCATCTACTCCATCTGGATCATCGTCTTTATCACGAGTATTATCCTTTAGAAGTCCATCTCCACGAAGAGCACCATCGTTTGCAAGTAATTTTGATTCCTTTGTTGGTGGTGCAGAGGAAGGTGTAACAAGAATACCACGTGGGTCATTATTTGAATGTGCAAAAGTATTAGTATGGAGACATGTATTAGGTTGTGGATATACACTTATCTGTGAACCACATGAAAATTTAGTAATGGCATCGACATGGATCTCAAATTTTATCGCTGTATTAAGTAAACATTTTAACGATCCTAGAATTAGTGAGAAAACAGATATATTTTCTGATTCCTTTGAAGATATATTAAAGATTGTAAATACATTATTACCATGTGGTGTATTATGTATGTTTAATGGGAGTATGGTAAATCAATTACATAGAAGTATTGTAGAAGGAACAGATATTTTGTGATCCTTCCCGTGATATTAATATTTATACCACAGAGTGCGTTTGAGAGCGAGTGTGTGTGTGTGCGTGTTGTGTGTTGGCAAATTTGTATTATAAATTTTATAGAAATATGATGGATATTTTCATTTTATTATTTTAATATACATTTTTAAAAAGTGTACACGACGAAGGATTTTTAAAAAGTGTAAGGAATATGTGCGTGTTTTATTTAAAATTAAAAAAATATGCATGACCCTCCTTCTCTCTTTTCGATTTTGTAATATATATATATATATATACAGGGCACACACATTATTATATCGGGCGAATGATAACAAATGAATATCCGAGTGGTCGTATTGTCAATTTCATAGGACGTGGGGCATTTTCATTTACATCATCAATTGCTACACCACAATCAATCGAATTTCCAATTTCTAATAAATGCCTAGGTTCAAATTCCATAGCACCTCCTGTCTCATCTAATTCCAATGGAATATTATTAATAAACAATTTATTTTTTTTAATATTTGGAGATGTTATTTCAAATAATAAACATTCCCTTCCAAATGAATTATGAGTTGGTGTTACATCTACAGGTAAAACAACTTCTACATTAGCACTACTGGAGGAGTCTAAATTAATAAAAAACAACGAAACGCCTTTTCCAGCACCATTTCTCATTGAATGTGCATATGCTCTTAAATTATCAACATTCGATTCCACTTGATAAACTTTTGGACCCATTATATTTTTCCATATCAATGTATTCCAATAATCTGGTCTTGGAAAAATAGTTAAATCTAATAATGAATTTAACGATGGGCCAGTTAAATGATCTCGAATGATCATATCAACTGCAGAATTTGCTGCCAAATTACTAATTTGATCCAACCACCATATTCCCCCTAAATAGGAATCTGATAATTCCGGCTCGCCACTACCTGGTGTCAATGCAGTACCACCCATCCATAATGGACTATGGCCACTATATTGCTTACGCCATTTTTCAACATATTCCGTCCAATAGATAACATCATCTAAAACTTCAGGATCTAATATTCTACTTGGCAATGCATATCGCCCAGCCAATGTGAAATGTGTATGTGTTTCATGTGTTGGATAGTAATGGAAATCATATGCTTGACTAGACATTCCACCTTCAGCGAAATAAAATTGACGAAAAAAACCAAAGAACATACCAATTTGTTCCCCAAACAATGGCAAGAAAACCGTTGGTTGCCCAACAACAATACAACGTTCATGCAATAATTCTTTAAATTTTTTACGTACCATTTTAATATCTCTTGCATATTGTTTTGGATTTGGATGATGAAACAAACTATGTTCTTTATAATGCATATTCAATTCATGGCCAAGTTCTATTACATCAATGCCATGGTAACCTTTTTCTTTTGTATATTTTAAAAGTGCATCAGCGTTATCCTCCGTCCATATACTATTAGAAATCCAAGTTCCACCAATGCGTGGTCCTGGCCCGTAATTCATTGTAAATATCAGATGTATACCATGTACACCACGACGATGTTTATCTATAAATTTCAATAATTTCTCCCACATGGTTGCATTTAATACATGTTTATAATGTGGTGGTGGTTTTTGACCTAAATCCAATGAAATTTCTTCTTTCATATCATAATACGTTTGATCTGCTTCTTTACCACCAACTTTTAAATAAAATGGTAATAACGGTTGGATCAATCGATGCAATCTTTCATCATCAAAATCAATCGTATCATTTTGTCGACCAATTATATGTTCTATATCAATAGAAAAACTTAAAAAATTCTCTGGTAAACGACGGATTATATCAAATGGTAATTCATCTGAAAATTTAACTTGTACATTGTATTCATAACCTTTATTGTATTGACCATTTTCCCATACCGTATGGATGTCATCTGGTATAGTATAAACTGTTGGCATATGTAACATCATCTGTTCATTTAAATAACTAAATACGCTACCATTGCCACCCCAAAAAGGTATGTAAAATATAAACGCTGTTAATAAACCAAAAATTATTTGAAAAAGTAGTCTATCATCATGTGGAACATTATATTGTGCTGGAATATCACCTGCTAATAATCGATCTATTTCATATATATTACTTTCCCTTTGTCGTACATCACTATTATTATTATTATTACCAATAGATTCATTGTTGTTATTCTCTTTTTGCAATAAACGATTTCTCTTTCGCAATTCAGCATTTTTTATTATTTGTTTTCGTATTGACATGGTTATTTGATAATTATGATAAAAAATATCAACCAATATATTATATGTTTTCACGAGAAGAGAAAAAAAAAAAAGTGCGAGGGGAGGGAAATCAAAATATGTATATATAAGAAGACCTTGTAGACGATCCAAATAAAAATCAAGAAAATCGTTTTTGATATTTTTGATGATGATAATATGAGAAACGTTATAATCAATTAAGATTAATTACAAAAATTACTAATTTGTAATTTGTTTTGTATGTTTGAATGCTGGAATGAATTTAAAAAATGTGATTGAATAGCAAACTGGCAAACCTTAACCTGGCAAATGCAAAATGCAAAATGCAAATCAAAAAAAACCTTCAAGCTTTTTATGCCGATATTTTTCACAACAAAGCACCAAACAACAACCAAAAATGCGGCACTAGAAAGGAGGCCTAATCCCCAATACACTGCACAGCATTAAAATCCTTGGGCTGTCAAAAATGCTAATGCCCGTCTGACACAAACGGGCATTTTTGAGATTTTTAATGTAATCCACCACTAATTTGATATTATGGTGATATAGGAGTCGAAAATAGTAGTGTTAGTAAATTTTAAGTACAAATTTTACACACATTATGTAGATGATTATTATTTTATAGCAAATCTCCTGATATCTGAATTATTAGGTGAACATTCGTTTAGCAGTTGCATTAATAATATATTTGTTTACGACACTTCCAGGACTTAGACACTTCTTTTTTCTTTTTTCTTATATATCTTGGAAACTTCTTAACTTCTTGGACAACGCTATACTTTGTCTACTATTTCTATTGTTTGTAGAATCCATAGTCTAACTTTGCGAAATAATGCAACCCTTGAGATACGAACAAAAATGTTTTTTGCTGCCCCTTCTAATTCTAGCATACGTGCTGATGAGTCAAGTTGCTTTAAGTATAGGAAAGTTTCAGAATGAGTCTATTCGGTTAGCAGTTGTGTTACCATTGGATATTCCTGGAGGAGCTTGTGGCAAATTATGCACCATGAGTGTACTTGCGATCACTCAAGCAATAGAGGTAATTAATAATAAAACCGATGGTTTCTTCGATTCCCTTTTACCAAATACGCTGCTAGAATATGAGTTTTACGATACAATGGGCGATCAAAAAAAAGGGGCAGTGCTGGGAGGGACGATCCTCGCAGACGCTTTTGGTGGAAAAGGTGCAGATATAATCGTTGGGGCAGGATTTTCTAGTATTTCAGTTATTTTGTCCACGATTTTGAATAGTTTCGATTTGCCAATGGTTTCACCACTCTCAACGTCTACGTCTCTGTCTTCGTATAAAAATTTTATGCGTGTAATCCCGGCCGATGATGTAGTGACTTTAGGGATGGTACGCTTTGCAAAGTATGTTGTCGGTTGGAATTTTGCGTGTATTATATCTGGGACGGATGAGTTTTCTATGAACGGTGGGAATAACTTAGAAGAAGCGTCAAGGAAAGAAGGAATAGAGATTTTACAAAGGGAATATTTTTTAAGTGGTGCTACTGACATGAATATAGCTACTGATCGAATGGTGCTAACTGGATCAAAATTGTTTTTTTATTTCGGCTATTCCGATAAAATTCCAGTGTTTTTGCGTTCCTTATATTATTCCTTGGTAGCTTATGATTCTCTAGACTCAGGATTCTCCGTTATATTTCCTGAAATTTATTTATCCCCGAAGGAATCGTACAAATCATATTTCCAAAAACGAAACGAGTTACATGTATACGAAAGAATGTTCTCTGGTACATTTGCTGCAAGCGTATATGGAAACGGCAGTTTTATGCCAAAATTCTTAAAAATGTACAATGAGAAGCTAAGTGAATTCGATTTTTGTTATGACAAAATTATTAATGCTTCACAATGTAGCAATTGTGGGGATGGAATTGTAAACCCTTTGACAAATAAGTCTCTCTTCAGTAGTAGTATAAAAAATGGAAGGAAAACCTGCCTTGCCGCGAATTCTGACGATCGCGTAGATTATTCGACGCCGTTTGGCTTTGATGCAGTCCTCTTTGTTGCTTCAGTATACCACGAGCTGCGTTATCCGTCTAATTCATCTAATTTGTCTCCCTCTAAGAGTTTTTCCAGCATAGCATTAGACCCTTCTTTCCACGCTGCTGGCGCGACTGGCGATATACGCCTTTCTGCAAATGGAGATCGAGCGCCGGATGGGATAGGGATGAATATTTGGAACAATGTGGTATCGAATGACACAAAAGAAACATTGGCTCACGTTGGATTTTTTGATGTAGGTTCAAAAATACTTCGAAAATGTGATCAAGCTTCTGTTGCAGCATTGCATGGAGAGGGTTTAACCTGTCTTCCATACCTGACGTTTAACACTAAATCCAACGCACCTCCTAAAAAACTAGATCAAAGTCTATTCAGTTTCCAGTTAGGCATTACAACTAGCACTCTTGTCTCAAATGGTACAGCAATGGTAGTAGACCAAAATGGAGCAGTTGGTACTCTTGCAATGTTAATTGCAGTCGATCACATTAACAACAAAACAGATGGAATCTTAGATCATTTATTACCGCACATTCCTATAAAATATACTTGGATCAACGTAAAAAATGACGATAACTTAGCTGTTACAGCTGCTATCAAGATGGCAGAACTACCTATAAGTGCTTTAATTGGTGATTTTTCGTCCGATATGTCTATTGAAATCCAAAATATAGTAAAGCATCGAAAGATTGCACAAATATCACCAACTGCAGCTTCCCCCCAATTGTCGGACAAGGAAAAATACCCATATTTTATGAGAACAGCTGTTGATGAAGATTTTCTGGCTCTTCGTATCATTGAATTTATGAAAAAGACAATGCATTGGAACAGTGCTGGTATAGTCAGTGATACTTCAAGTTATAGCAGCGCATATCGCTCGTCTATTTTGAAACATGCAAAAAATGCTGCACTAAAAATTTCCCTAGACGTTATTCTCGAGGACGAATTAATTAGGTATGGAGATATGCTAACAGCGATGCGGCTAAACACACGGTTACTTATCATTGTATTGCCGAAAAGAAGACTCAAAGACTTTTTATCAGTTATTAATAAGATTGTAAAATCAGAAGAGAATATGAATGAGAGAAATTTTTGCTTTGTATTTGCAGAAACTATTTTTGATATAAAAAGTCTGCCAAGTATTGTTAATGGCTCTTTTGCTATTTCGTTAAAGCCAAAGAATAATATTACGTCCGTATTTAATGATTATATGAAAAGTGCGTTTTTACGAACAGATGCTTGCGTCAATAGTGACAAAGATGGGCGATGCAGTTGTTTGAGTGAGTCAGAAAAAAGGGTTTTTTTGATACAAGATAAGAGTGAAAACACACGCTCCTGCGCATTTCCCAATGATTATGATAGTGATAGATCATATTCAGCAGTTTACGCGTATGACTCAATCCTAGCAGCTGCTACAGCGTACCATGAATTGATAGTTGAAGATAACGTTGATGCTGTTACACGAAAAAGACTTTTCCAAAAGTTACATGATTCAACGTTTCGTGTAAATGGATTCTCTGGCAAATTTGGTTTCGATCAGGCAGGGAATAGGTTGAGTGTGTCTCATGAAAATTTCAATTTTTCTGTTTATAACTCTATATTAACACCAAACGGAGACGATGTAATTTGGAAAGAAAGAGGCATTTTAGATCTCGACGGAAATTTTGAGTTTTGCCGTGATGATAATGATTGTGGCAAGTTTTTTTATAGTACAATGAATGGCAAGAAACCCGACTCGGAATTGCAAGATTGCAAAACAAGTGATGATTGTGAGGGTAACGGCATTTGCCAGAATAATGAATGCATATGTACTCATGGGCGTATTGGATCGAATTGTCAGCAACTTTTATTTGGATCTGGAGTACAATTTCTAACCAATATAGATGGATCTCAACGATGTTTTAAATATCTTAAGCCTACCCCAGTTGTTGATTACCCTACTATTCGGGTATGTTTTAACAATTGGGAGTCTCAACTACTGGCAAGCGAACTATTTTTGATCATTACAAAAGAATTTTTTGGGTGGCCAGTAGTTGCTCACTATTTTCATGATGATGAACAAAACGCTCACGATAATTTAGACCTACTAGCAAATGGAACTTGCCATATTTTTTTGGAAGCATGGGACACAAATGAACATCACGATGAATCAATGAATCGACATGTGCTTGAAAATAGTTCCAAAAAAATATTTTTTTCCGGCGACATGGGCTATACTGGTCGGAATGGTCTGTACATTAATTCTAAGTCAATTCGTAATGGTTTTCCAACAGATTTGTACGCAGCATATAGAAAATTAGAAATTATTGAGGCGATGCAAAATGTGTCACTAGACCGGCTGGTAAAACCATTAAATTGTTCGGGAGGCCAAGATCTATGCGATAGTAAGACAGGAAAGTATATAAGTAAAATATGTCAAGATACTGAATGTGGTACACTATTTGCTGGTTCGACGAACTATGCAAAAAACCAAATTCAAAGGGTAATTGAATCACTCGGCTTAAAACTAGAGGTAAAATGGCTGGGTAATAATGCCCTAAAAACGGAAGTCTTGAAATATTTAGACTCGACCACTCCATATTTATTTTACTGGTGGAAGCCAGATCCATTCGTGGTATCTGAGAAAATAACGCGTTTAATTTTGCCTCCTTTCGATGAAAAAATTTTTGAATCAACAGGCGGATGCGATTTTCGCGAAGATACATTAGGCAAATTCGCTACAAGTAGCTTACCAGCTTCTGTATTAAAGTTTATAGAAAAATTTAAGATCGAAAGCGAATCTATGGAATTTCTTCTTTCTAAAACCCGACATTCTAAGCAAACTCGTTGGGAAAACTGTTGTGCTTTCCTCAAAAATCAATCAAACTTGGAAAAAATGTGGGCATTACTTCCAGATGACGAAATAGAGAAGAACTTGGTACGAATAACATATAGACGAAACAATCATATGAGTGTAATTCTTACAAAAATTACACAAGAATTATTACAGAAACAACTAAAGATGAATGTCATAACAATACCTTCATCTGGAGATTTAGAAGCTCGAGACAAAATATCAAAACGACATGCAGACATTTACATTGGTATGAAATATGTTACGGGGCAAACTTTATTTAGCGAGAAAGAATTTTTACAGTTTTTCAATTTTAATATAGGCTTTCATGTACAACTGGGACTATATTTCTACGTACCCGAATCGATGACATCGCTTGTGTCACTGGTTAATCATTACTTATATTCAGATGAACTAGTTAAATGGATGCCTCCTTTAGGAACTTATACAGCGGATGCAGAAAAATGTCGTCTATGGTGGTGTATTCGAGGTGACAAAGATGGAGGCCATTTTATTCCACCCCAATGCAAATCCAATAAAAATGTCACCTGTGGGGAAATTTTGATTTCAGCTGGATATCAAAACTTACCGCACGTGTCTATTCTTGCACAAATTATAGAGAATTTGAATTTACCATTTGCTTTGACTTATATCAATCAATCTACTTTTGATACAGCTTTGCAAAACAGCAAGTATATTATATTGTATTTATCAGAACAAGATATACTGGTAACAAAGGATAAAAATCGGTTTACATTACCGGCTTTTCATACAACCTGTATGTCAAAAGCAAGAACCACAAATGCATACAATAAGCGTTTTTTAGGAGGTTACAACTGTGACTTTCCAGTTGAAAATGTTTACATCACAACAAGTAAACGGATATTACAAAAACCGGAAGTGTTATATTCTTTCCTTGATGAGTTCCATATATCATATAGTGATATTTACGGTATGGTTAAAGAACTGCAGCTAAACAACTCTGCATTAAATCATATATCAAGAACATGGATTCAACAAAACAGCAACAACTGGCGGAAGTGGATAAAAGGATGCGATCATCTTGAAGGGCATTATGGTGTGCATGGGAAGTGTAAGCCGTGTCCACCTGGCACATATTCCCCTAAAGGTTCAAATATATGTGAACTATGTCCAAGAAAAACCTATACTCCCAGAAGTGGAAGTTATGCTTGCATTTCTTGCCCATCGAAAACAACAACAGCTATTATTGGTGCAAATGAGTTAAAACAATGTATGTGCATGCAAGGTAAGGGAAATGCTGACATAGGGTGTTTGCCTTGTACAAAAAATGGTCTTTGTTTCATGGGAAAGGTGTATGTCAGTAATGGGCACTGGAGGTTCCAGCAACACCCTGATAATATATTCCAATGCCCATATTCACCTAGTTGCCTTGGTGTTTCTCCTGATAAATTATGGAGTATAGACGTTACCAAGAATGAAACATATAAAAGCGCCATAAAATGCGCACCGAATTATCACGGAAACTTATGCAATAGTTGTTCCGAAGGATATGCAAAATCAATCGGCGGAAGTTGTGAAGTTTGTGGCCCATACGCAACCACCGTCGTACTAAGTTTGATTGCTCTGGGTACTAGCATATTGTTTTTTGTGGCCTATCGGGCGAGTAAGGGGCCAGTGGTAAAAGTTACGATAATGGAAAAAGTGCTTGAAGAGCTATGCAAGGAACTTCAAGTTGATTCAGTCTATGTATTTATTAGTGAGTTAGTACACAAAAGTTGGCAAGTTCCTACGTTTTTAGTAGAATCGCACGACCAAAATTCAGAAGACTTTGACGACCTGCTCAAAATCATTAAGAATGCAACAAGCAATCACAAAAATTCAAGAATTAAAAGAAGAAAAACAAAAGTATCAGATATGTTTTCTTGGAAAATACGGCACCTTCATAAATCAAAAACTCATCTGCAATCTTCTACATTAAATGTAAATAGATTATTTGAGATTAGAAACGTAATTGAAAAACAACATGTTGCACAAATCAGGGATCCGTTAAGATTGTCTAAATACACTTCATTTTTTCGTCAGGAAACTAAGGAAGTGCTAGCGGTTCCTATCTTGTCAGATTTCAAAGTCACACTGGGTTGTTTAATTTTTCGCCGAAATCAGTTGAATACAGCAGGACTTTCCCAGAAAATTATTGATAAGTTTTTTGCCACCAACAGAGACTTAATTGCTTCTCAATCCCAAGATAAATCTGCTATTATAACTAAAATTTTCTTTTCACATATCCAAATTATTGCTTCTGCCCAATTTCTAGTGTTACCTTGGACGAGAAGTTCATATTCGTTGTTCCAAAGTATATGGGATATATCATCTTTGGCCTCGACAATTTTCACAAGTAATACTTGTATGTTAAGTAATTTATGTAAAAATATTAGTCATGTATATTGTAAAGCAGTCGTCCTTGTGATACTTCCTGTTTTCTTTATAATGATGATATATGCATATGTTTACATTTACCTATACGTTTGTAGAAAGGCACACGCGAAACGGGGGGTGGATAATAGTACCTTTAGTGAACCAATCAGAAAAATTTACTTTTTAAATCGAATGTTGTTACTGTCAATGATTATTGTGATGTTTTATGTATATTCATCGGTTTGTCGTGCCATATTCGAACTTATGCAATGTCGCCAACTAGAGCCAGAGGGATACTTTTTATTTGGCGATCTAGATATTCAATGTTATGTCCCATCTTACTATGCATGGGCCTTCGGCGTTGGAATACCAGGGTTCATAGTTTACGTGGTTGGCATCCCCATCATCTTCGGCTGGATGTTGTATGTAAATAGACACCAATTAAATGACTCTGTGGTAAGGCGATATTTAGGCATTCTGTACAATGGATATAAATTAAAATATTATTGGTGGGAAGTTACAATAATGCTTCGCAAAAGTGCTATAATTGCTTGTGTCACAATGTTGTATGCCTACGGCGCGGCTTTCCAGATATCTTGTATTTTGTTGATCTTAGTTGCAGCTCTGGTAACTGATTTTTCAGTAAACCCACATGCATCATTCTTGGTAATGAAGTTAGAACGGTCGTCAATAATTATTCAAGTTATATCATTTATAATGACAGGGTTTTACCGATCCAAAAACTTCAGTGATGTTGCGTTTGAATTATTATTCTTTCTCCTTAATCTAGCATTTCTAATGCATTTCATACATTCGCTTTGGAGCATTGAAGACTCTCTTGTTGCAAGGTGTGCTGCCTTTTTATTTGGTATATGCCAGATAAAAAAAAATAACAAGGAACAAACACAGATTGAAGTTACAAATCCATTATTTGCAGTAAATGATGATTCTATTGCTGATAAAGTTTCAAAGTTGGAACGTAGCAGTCGCAGATGTAAGGCATCTACTATAGGAATTACGACACGTAAACATACAAATAAAGTCGAAATAGAAATGGTGTAATTTATTTTTAAATGTGACTTTGCTCTTAATTTTTGTGAACCGATTTTTTGCTAATGTT
>JACKZZ010018236.1_pt1 | contig 20063 bp, 14 predicted proteins | sample 8027871 | NCBI WGS metagenome assembly JACKZZ01 (sample SAMN15724774, study PRJNA655200) | protist metagenome | isolation source: fluorescence activated cell sorting (FACS) single amplified genomes of... | place: USA: West Boothbay Harbor, Gulf of Maine | collected 2000-07-19
ATTTAAAACACCCCGACGTTAAGGTGGCGGAGCTGGCGTTTTGGGGAGGGTATTTTTGGGAGGTGCAGGTCTCCAAAGACTCCAGGGGACACCACCACTGCGAAACCGGAATGGCCAACTTCTTCGACACCCTCCAGAGGGTGTACAACAGCCCCGAGAGCGATGATACGGTTCTGAGGATTTGGCCGTCCTCGAGCGGCCAGAAGGCGGTTAAGGCTGCTAAAGCTAACAGAGCCAGTGGCGAGGGGCCTCACTACCTGAAGCATCTGATGATTTGCGACTCGTCGTGGCAGGTGTTTACGAAGGACGTTTTCAGCCCCGACAGTCAAACTACCCCCCTCGAACGCAATATGCACGACTGGATCCGCAAGGGGCGGCACGCCCAGTATCCCGGGGTTTTGAGGGACACGATCAAGCGGATGACCGGGACTGGGGAAGGGAGTCCGCCCAAGGGGGAGCACGAAGAGGGATTGTGGTTCGCCAAAAATACCAAGCCCCAAAACGTCCGGTTCAAGGGGTCCGCGCTCTATGGGTACGGGGGCATTAGGCCTTTGTTCGAACCGACCAATCACCCCCAGCCGCTGGATGGGCACATGGGTCGGACTTACGGCGCGAGGTGTTACCGCTCTCCGCACGAGACTGTTCCGCAAATAGGGGGAGTATCGTTTCCGGAGCCGTCTCTCACCATGTCCTCTTTCGGCCCAGACACTGTGTGTTTCGACGATGAGGGGGTGATGTGTGACGCTTTATTGCCCTGGAAATACCACTATTTCTTCGACATCCCGGTGTGGCTGGACGCGGAGTATGCGGCGAATCAGGAGCGGTTCGAGCCCATAGACGAGTCAGATGCGGGTTATGTTAAGGACAACGAGGCCCTGATAGAGCCGAATGAGCGGGCGGTTAAGGCCAAACTAGGGGCACAGGGATCGGCCGGAAACGCGATGCACAACGAGCATGCCGCGGGGCACGGGCTAGCTTCGGGGCGTTAGACGGTTGCGGGGAGCGTTAAGAGAGGAGAATTGAGGACGAGAAAGCGCCCATACACGGGGGTATGCGGTAGCTGGGAGTGATGGAAGTGATGCGAAGAAGTGGTCGGGTTCCCTGTTTGGGATTTGTTTTAGGCCGATCACAGGGGTAATTTACTAAGAATTGTATTGTTAACTTACTGCGGGATTGTTGCGTTTACGCCTCGATTTGCGTTTACATCCCGGTTTGTCGCAACACGCAATCATTGTGGAGGAAAACGGTGAGGATTCGATTCTGTTGAGGTCCTAGTTCACGCGTGTCCGAAGGGGATTCGCTTTTTTGATGTGCGAAAGCACAAGCCTTTGGTCGTCCGCTTGTATTTAGTCGCGACCTTGTTATAACTTATCCATACAGACACCACTAACCCTATTATTAGCTCAAACCGCCGCGTATGCGCAGTCTACTCGGTTCAATCTTTGGTGCATTAACAGCATCGGAATTGCAGTGGTCTGAAGCAGATGGCGTCACCCGTGAGAATGCTCATGGTTCTTTACTCACTTTAACAGCAATAACTTGCCGCGGTAGGCGCGGTACCTATCGGGTTGTGGTCCCGTGCACAAGGTATCCGCCAGCGAAACTCATTTCACTTCAACTTCTCAGCAGTCTGTTATCGGCCTGGTCCTGCCAATTTTTTATGTTGGAATTTCTTCGACCCACGACTTCGGGGTTCCTTTCTAGGGGGTAATCTGGAAACTTCTCTGGAGGTTGACAGTGATACTCTGGCCGCCTGTTAAATCTACCATCGTTACGATTAACATGGGACCCCACGAGGAATCTGCTCTCACGATGCCGATTCCTACCGTCTGCAGCCTACGCGAGAGGGGTGACCGTTTCTCACTTAGATCATTAGATCCGCCGATTTAGCAACCAAACCCGCCTATTTAGCAACCAAACCACAGTTTTTCTGTTAATACTCAAGCGTTTGCACTACCATTTTCCAACTTCTGTTTCTACCGATGCCGCTCCTAAAGCGAGAGGGTTCCATCTGATATCTGCTACGAAGTAGCGGTTTTGTTAAGAGTCACAGCTCTTATACTTCGATGATCCAACTCTACGATTCACTGGGCTTCAGAGTCTCTCTACAGATTTACCGTTACCAAATTTAGCGTTACTTGATCAATGTCTTACGTTCTTATCGCATAGAAGGTCCTCTTAGAGGCCGGAAACCAAGTTGAAGTTACATCATAGTTCTTATTGAATATTTCCGTTAGTTCCAGATTCCCCCCGGGGAACAACACATACAACTTTACAAACTATTGTCTACCACGCGCTTAGCGCCCTTGGAGGTTAAACACACGTTCTCAATGTACTCTACACTGACCGCTTGAAGCGGCCTTACAACGATTTGGAAGAATTACTCTTTAGTATAGGAAAGTCTCAGCACCATCGGGACAACCACATAGAATGACATCGATCGGTACTCAGACGGACGGGACTCGACGCGTCGACCCGCCCAGAATTTTGTTAGTTAAGAAATCTGAGGTTACCCAGACGTTAGGGAATCCGCGGTTGCTCTACCACTTTTTTTAGTGATGTCGAGGTGATTCTCGGCGTGTTAAGGGAACACGGGACTGGCATCCTACATGTTTTACCGGCACTGACGGACGAAATTTTGATCTTGAAAGTTCTCAAAAAACAGGGGTGTCATGAGGTTTCCGAGTGTGGAACCGACATGTTCGACTTTGAATTTTTGTCGCATTTTTTGCTCGTTTTTCGATTTTTAACTGCTATAACTGTATGAATCTAGATAAATAGTCGATCCCCTGGTCAGATAAGTGAATATTCGTTGAATTGCGCCACTTTTGCACTTCGTAAATTGTACTTTTCGCCGAACTCAGCCGCGACATTTCGTTTTCCTGGCCGATCGGGTGGGTCCCATTATCGGGAGATGGTTTTTTGGACGGTTAAGACACTCTGGGACCGGACATACGTGAACTCTCAGTGACATATGCGAAATAAATCGTTTTTTGCCCATTCATAACGCGAAGCCACGGTACTGGAGACGAGTTAGACGATATGACGGTCTTAGCTGCGGTGGTACAGCTACAGCACCAGTTTTTTCGAACCAGGGCAGTGCTCTGAGTCTGGGCAACCTTCGTTTGAGACGTGCTCGAATTCCTTCCTCCATCGATGACATCACCAATGCACAATCGTCATTTCCTTCCCAATGTCCCATTTACACCCCGCGATCCCCCCCTCGGAATCCCCGGACCTCGCCCCTCAGGAGGATTTTTTTGAACCTGTCACTGCACAGTGGCACGGCGTTAGACTCGCCTTGAGGATTGTACACACGGAGCCTTGGGCTCCACACACCACAAGTTAGTTAGAATCCTGTATACCACTGAGATTCAGAATTAGCATTCCAAGCACTCCACACATCACATAAGTTATCGTTTTTCTCTCTGAGAAGAGTTCCATAAGTCAAGATGGCGTCCACTTCCAGTGAGATGTTGACTCAGGTGGTCGCGAAGACCACCACCTCTTCGGCGTTCTTGTTGGAGAAGGTTGAGCGGATCATGGACTCCTTCCACGGCAGTGAGCGCCGTCGCCTGACCACCTTCATCGACCCCCAAGACCACGTGGGCTTCTCGTTCATGCTGGCGACGGGGATCATGCTTTCGAGCACGGTGTTCTTCTTCTTCCAGGTGGCCTTGGTCCCCAGAAGGTGGGCGAACTCGATGGTGGTCGCAGGCCTGGTTACGGGCGTAGCCTGGAATCACTACATGCATATGAAGGAAATATGGAAGGACCGGCAAGATGACCTCCAATTAGGGCAGCTCACTGTCTACCGTTATATGGACTGGTAAGGAACCGGTATAGGGACTGGTAAGGGATATCTGGGACACGCCTGCACAGCGTTCTTATGGACCGGTAGGGGAATTGGAATGAGAGAATTGGAAACAGGATCTAGGATGACCGTAGTCTTTCTCTCTCCCCAGGCAGCTGTGCGAGTTTCTTCCCTCCAGGCTGATCACCGTGCCCCTCCAAGTCTGCGCTTTCTTGCCCCCAGGCTGATCACCGTCCCCCTCCAAGTCTGCGCTTTCCCCAGGCTGATCACCGTCCCCCTCCAAGTCTGCGAGTTCTTCTGCGTTCTTTCTGCCGCCAATCCCGATAAAGACAATCCCGTCAACATTTCTATCTTCCTAAGGTTGATGGTTGCTTCGATTGTTATGCTCGTTTTCGGCTACCTCGGCGAGACCGCCGTCGTTGGGAGGTATGTGGGCTTCGTCCTGGGGATGTTGTGCTGGTTGTACATCGTTTACGAGGTGTTTCTAGGGGAGGCCGCACAGACCAACGGGATTATGACTCTGTCGATGACGCGGAGGATGATCGCTTTGTACCTTTTCGGGGGCGAAGGGACGGATGGCGATGAGGAGGAACTGGAACTGAGAAAGGACATCGAAGCGCGAAGGAAGGGAGACAGCTGGGCGGCGATTCAGAGCTTTAAGAGGGAGGCTTTGGGGGTGACGAATTTAGATGCTCTCGCGAGTTCTGAGTTTAAGAAATCGGAGGCCCAGCTGGCTTTCGAGTGCCTGCGTGGGATTCTGGTGGTGGGGTGGCTGCTGTATCCGGCCGGGTATCTAGCGGGCGGAAACGACAACAACTCCATCGATCAGGAAACGATCTTGAATGTCATCTACAACATCGCGGATTTGCTGAACAAGGTGGCTTTCGGGATGGCGATCTGGTTCGCCGCCTCCTCCCAACTGGAACGCGAGAAGGAGGTCCTCGTTTTGGCGCAGCTCCCCGCGGCCCACGAGCTGCTGGGGCAAAAATCGGCGAATGCCCCGGTCGAAACCGCGGATTGGAGGGTTTGGAAGGACGAATCCGAGGCGTTGGAGGAGCTTAACAGGCGCGCGCAGGAGGAGATTCAGTCGACGGCGAGAAGTCTGGAAAGGGAAATGGCTGAAGAGCGTGCTATGGCAGAGAGGGCGCGGGCGCGTATGGGTAAGTCTGGAAAAAGAGAGGGGGAAAGAAGGACGATGGGCCGTGGCGGCGCCCCGGTAAGGCTGAGGAGAAGGAACTCACTGACGGAAGGGCATAAATTAGACAGTGGTCGGCAAGAGGATTGTTTGCAGAGAGATTCAGTTAGAGGATTGACCATGTTTGAGGAGAGATTCAGATTAATATTCAGTGAGAACAGTTCGTCCTATAATTCACCCTTCTTCCTATTCTTTTAATCCTTTTTTCCCAATTTGTCAGACAAATACGGCCTTGATGCCGACGGCCGTAAGTTTCCCTATTCGTGGCGACGGTACTGACACTCTAATGGCGACGGTAAATTCCGCTCGGTGGGTAAGTTTCCATTGATTTGGTAGACACAAATTCTGCTTCGAGGGTTTTCACGGATGATGGTACGTTCACCTTTTATTCTCAATCCATTTCTTCATTCGTATCCATTCAATTCGTCAGAAAACGGTGGGGGTCGCGCCCAAAACTCGGGTCACGGCCATTTGGATTACTTCGGGGGTAGGTCCTGCGGTCGCGATGGTATGACGCAAATTCGGTTCACCGGGTAAGATCTCCTTGTTTGGCAACTCTGATACTTTTTTTCTTAACTCATTTCCCAATTGGAATCCATTCAACTCGTCAGAAAAACAAGGTGGAGGTCGCGAACAATTCGATTATCGCGAACATTTGGATTATTTCGGGGGTAGGTCGCGATTATAGGACGAAAATTCGTTGTAGGTCTTCCTTGTTTGGCAACTCTGGAGTCTGGTGGGCGTTTCCAGAAATTCCCTCCCCGGTTATTTATTACAGTGACCCTGGGACGTGACCCTCCCAAATAGTTGCTTCCCAAAACCCTAAACCCAGGTTAAAGGTATGCAGCCCTGAGTTACTCCTTCCCATTCCAGGTCTCCCCCTCAAAGTTTTACCTTCGAATCCTTCAGCTTCTACCCCCAAAAAAAACTTCCTATCCTTCAAATGGTTTAGCTCCCCAAATAGTTTAGCTCCCCAAATAGTTTCCCTCCCCCATTACCTCCCTAGAGTACTCTCTTCACGGTCCCCAAATAGTTTACCCCTGTATAGACTAGACTAGTACCCTCTTCAAGGTTTCTAGTACGAACTGATTGTACCACTTGTTATCCTTTCTAAATTTTCAGATAAAGGAGACGGGGACGAAGATGCGAGACGCCACATGTACAAGAACGCGGCCGATTATGATGTCAGCAACTACGTGATGAGCCACTACACCAAGGGAAGTCCCCGCACGCCGCGGGCGACGACACCGAGACGCTAAGACTGACTATAGTCGAGTCCAGGAGTCCAGCGGCGCGGCATTTATTATTTGGTATACTAATACAATGGCAACTCCGAGAGGCAACTCCTGGGGAAAATTTGAGCGGATATGGCACTGCTGAAACTGGGAGAGAGAACAAGAGCGGATGGCGCTACTGACACTGAGAGAGAATTGAGAGAATTGGAAGAAGAGTTCGGGGAATTCTGATGTTGGGGCGCTCGGGTTCTGAGGTACGGTCTAGGGGTTTGCTAGTCGGTTATACTTCCCTTTTTCAGGTCCCATCGTCCTGTTCAGTTTCCAGGTTCCGGTCGCAGCCCTCCCGCTTCATTTTTCAGATTCCCTCTTCGTCACACATGGTGGCTCCAACTTGGGACCGGTTACGTTGATTGTGGATATTAAATGAGAGTGAGACTCCGTGGACAATGACCCTGGAATGTTGTGAATGTTGAATTATTTCCCTCATTTGAGTTTCCCCTCAGCTAGTATATTAATTCCCCCTTTTCTCCTCCCCGCAGACGCGGAACAGCATTTGGCCGATCGGGCGGAGTACGCAAAAATGTACAAAACAGAGGGCGATTTCGCACTAAGTGCCTACGTCATGGACCACTACGCCGCCGGGAAAAAGTCGCCGACAGCCGGAAAACACATCACTATCGGGAAACTGGCGATCAGATGAAGACTCTGAATACTACTACGAACGCGGGGAAATGCTACTTAGGAGAGATTGAGAGGTTATGAGAGATTGAGCGGATAGGAGAGATTGAGCAGATATGAGAGATATGGCTGGTTGCAAGCTTAGGCGTTATGGCGAAGCACCGTAGGTTGTGACGGCCCAGGGTTTCGATCCTCTTTAGTTTGAATGAGTACTCTTCGTTGGGGCTCTGTGAGTACGTCAGTCTGGGCCCCGCTGAAGTGATAACGCGGTGGGGTGCAGAAAGGAACATTTAAGCCACTGCTGTTCATTTCCAGCAGGTACTATACCCGCTGAGAATGAGCAGCAGTGGCATAGAAGAGCATGCATAGTAGTATACGGTCTATACCGTCACTTCAATGTCACTAATTACCATTTATTTCCCCTTTCAGAATCAAGCCTTACTTCTCCCCCCTCGGAGACCGCGCCGTATCGCCCTTTTGTGCCCTCCAGAAGCGACCGGGCACGACAACCAGACGCGGGATCAGTTCCGTCGCGTGTACAAGAACGAGTCGGATTACGCGTTGTCGAACTATGTGATGGACCGCTGGAGCAAGCCCGCCACCGTGCAGCAGCAGAAGAAAACCCTGCGGGAGATCATGAACTCCACCGGAAAGAGAGGGGTGACGCCGAACAGGAATCAGAATGTTGACGGGGTCACACCCACCAATGCGGGCGGTGGTGGCCGCGGTGTGACGCCGACCAAGCCCGGGACCGCGAGCGGAGTCACGCCGACCAAGCCATTTGGGGCCGTGGCGGGACCGACGAACCGATTTCAGCCGGTCGGAGCTTTTGCCCCGGGGCGGGGAGCTGGGGGAAATTTGAGTTTTCGGTCGGCATTGCCATGAAGGGAAATTCGATTAATGGGTGGGTAGGAGGGGGAACGCCCCCGAGATGAAGGAATAATATTGTAAGATTCAGTAGAAAGGAGTACTCAGTAGCATATTTATAGTATTGCCATACCGCTTTAATAAGTTTTCGGATGGTCGGGAAGGTTGAGTAGCTCACTAGACTAAGACTGTAGCCCCATTCCCACAATAGGAACGGTTGAGTAGCTCACTAGACTAAGACTGTAGCCCCATTCCCACAATAATTCATGTTCTTGTAGGCCTTCCCGTTCTAATATTTCCCCGCAAGTTGCAACCACATAATAGACTGCAGAGGCCGCCTCGTAGGGCTCAGAGTTGAGAATGGGTTGAGGACCGTAGACTTTGGGGAAATTCAAACGAGCAGTTCCAAGTGACAGAGCACTAATTTCAAGTTAAATCCAGCGTCAACACTGATAGTCTGATAGATAACGGACAATGACAAATTATTCAATTTTGCGAGAAAAACCGGTTGGTCAGGCTCAGGCCTCTGACTCAACGCATCATGATTCACAGCACTACCAAATTTAGCGAATGAAGTCAAACAATGACGTAATATTAAACACTAGAGTCGAAAGCACAAGGCACTCAATCAGTTTTGATGAATCAAGCGAAGCAGTCATGACTCATGATTCGCCGCTGAATTCAACCAGTACTATTCTCGGATATCACTAAGTAGTAGTATTAAGGTATTAATAAGCACTAGCATAGAAGTTGAGAACCAAAGTAGGGACGGGGCGGTGTCATAGATACCGGCACAACATGTTTTGCGCAATTGCAGCGGCTAGCTGCCATTTCCAAAAACTTGAAAAAAAAATAATTCGGAGGACGCACGGCCCCAATACATAGGGTCCGTTCAACGTTGCCACGGGGTTAATTCCCGGCGAGGGGGTGTTCAACAGCAGCTAGCTCTTCCTAACAGAACAAGGAGGTCGAGGAGGCTGATAAGCACAGGGGGGAGTGCGAATTCTAATCAATTAGCAGCAATTAGTACATATTACGCCTGTCCAGTCTTACTTAGTCTTACAAGTTACCAATGCTCATGTATGCTCACGATACCTACTAGTAGGTTTTATCATTCCGGGGTTTAGTTCTTATCGGTGTAGCACCGTTCATCATTCTCTCAAATGGTTCTCTCCTGGTTCCCTGTGGGGAACGCTGTGGTGTTTCTCAACTTTCTGGATCTGGACTGCCTCACCCGCTTCTCACACAGTTTTACCGCGGACTTGAAGCTGGATGCTGCTTCCGCCCCCGGTACTGCACCAGAGGCTGCTCCCGACGAACCCGATGGAGGCCCGGGCGTCCCGCTTTCGGCGGTTTTCGCCCCCGATCAGAACCCCCACCTCCCCTTCTTACGGGCGGAAATCGGGAAGCGGGTGATGAAGTACGTGAGTTGTGGAGGGTGTGTGGGAGATTCTAAGTCGAGCCAGGCGGTTGAGGGCCAGACCCCCCAGACGACGAAGAACTGCAAGGTGGAGCAGCGGATGCGGTTTCAGCGGCTGGTGGGGGTTAACGCGTCAGATTTGGGACCAGTTTTGAGCGAGTCGATGCCGGGCGCCGGTAGACCGCATTTCTACACGCATTCCGGCACTCTTGCGCCGGTGCGGCATGGGCCTGCAGCGATTATGAAGGAGGGACTGAAACGGTACGCAATAGGGTGGAACCCAAGAGTTTCGGTGGAAGAAGTGCTTGATGAGGGAGGCGAGATGGGAGGCGCAGGGGTGGAGTCGGCTGCAGGGGGAATGGGGGGCTCGGAGAGTGGTGACTCCGATTGGCAGGCGAAAGCTCGGAAGAAGACCAGTTACGCCGCCTCGGGAAACCGAAGATCCGGCCATCGCCGGCACAGGAATCCCGAGAGCCTCACTGAGAAGTCCCTCCCTTCCGAGACTGTGGAGACGAATTCGTGCTCCGTAAATACGGTTTTGAATCGGGTGCTGAGGTTTAATAGGGAGAGGGATTTTGGAGTAAGAATTCATGAAATTGGTGCCCAGTTAAGAAGACTCACTGCCGAAGGTATGAACTCGAATGGCCGTTTAACATATGATTTCGGGATTTGGATAAATCTCGGCATGAAAAAACACCAAACCAAGATCAATCTCATGACAAAACCCGAAGAGGGAGTGTGGGGCACGAACTCGGGGCTGGTAAACTCCGAAAGTAGTACTTCGGGGTCGAAGACTAAGTCCCACCAACACCGGATCCAGAAGCTCCCTCCGGTCCCGTATCTGATCGACCGCTTTCTGTCGTCGACGGGTGTTTCTACGTACTTGGGGGTGGGCGGTGCGACTTGGGACGAGCGGCGCCCTCGGGTGAAGAGGTTTGAGGTCCGTCATCTCTCTGGACTCCCGCAAGAGTGGTTATTGCAAATGGACGGGAAAACCGCTAAGCAGTTCCAGAACGAGATCGGCTCCGAGCTGTCGAAGCCCGAAGACCGGGACGTTTTGACGTGTGGGAAGCACGAGGAGCTGTTCTCGCGGGTGTTGGTGCAATGGTTTGGGCTGGACGACGTCACTAATAAGCGGATCACTCCGGATCGACCGATGACGCCCTCGCAGCTGGGCACGGACACGCTGATCCAGCGGTTGCGGCGGCTATCCTTTCCTCCGTGTAAGTCCCGACCTGAGCCGATATTTTTGAATTTAGCACCAACAAGAAAGCTCTTCATGCGCCCAGATGTGGGATTACGGGCGGAATTGTATGTGCACGACTCGCAGGAGTGCTCGATTGGGCACGGGTATTACGAGATAACGCTTCTGACGGATTTTATTGGGATAATGCGGCGGCTAGGTATGGTTGCGGATAATCTGTTTTTCCTGGACATAGGAGCCAACGTGGGAGTTTGGAGCTTGGCAGCAGCTGGGGCTGGGATGCCAGTCATCAGCGTCGAGCCCCTCCCCTACAATATCGAATTGCTCCAAATCAGTATGGCGGAATTCGCTCGGGAGAACAACGTGAGGAGACATTCTAGGGTGCTGCAGGTGGCGGTGACGGATAATCCTGGGGAGGCTGGTACCGGCGGGGTTTCGGAGGAGCGTCTCCCCTCCTTCAAGTGTATTGTTCCCACCCATTACAACGTCTACAATTTCGACCGTCAGGGCAGTACTGTTGAGAGCACTTTCACTGTGAGTTGGCGTGTGAGGGACGTTATGCGGTTGAATCGGATAGAGCACGCTAGGAGGCAATTGTCGCATTTTCAGTCCAACGGGAATGGGGAGGTCGAGGAGTTGAAAGAGTGCCTCGTACCGTGGCGGTGGGGCGAACCTATCAGGGAGATTAGGGGGTGGAATCGCATAGTAGTGCCGATGATAAGCATGGATGAAGCCATTCTGGAGCGGAATTTGCTGGAAGACGTAGTTGAAGGGCTGGACAAAGAAGCGGGCGAAGCGAAGGAGGAAGCGGAGAAGGCAGCAGCAGAATCAGCGAAGGAGGAAGCGGAGAAGGCAGCAGCAGAATCTAGGGCGTCTGCCGCTGGCTCTGCTGCGGATCCTGACGATCTGGACTCGCCTCCGCCGAAGCAGAAAGCCCCTTGCTTCGGCGTCGTCAAACTGGACGTCGAAGGCCACGAAGTTGAGGCCATACGGGGGTCGTTGAAGTCGGTATTCGGCCAGGGTCCGGCGAATGAGACGAATTCTCAACGGAGTCACTGCCCCGGACCTCCCTGTCTGCTTTATGTGGAGAACCACGCGGGTCCGATAGTGCATCGGTACGATTACAGCTTGGGGGAGGCTCCTCAGGATAGTATTTGGTACGACGGGACTTTTGGGAGTGACGCGGAGGCGCGGCAGGTGATTCACGACCTAGGAGAGAGAGAGAACCAGTTGGCGCAGGCGGAAAAAGCTAAGAGGGATCGGGCGGAGGAGAGTGCAAACCCGAATGAGAGTCCAGGGGCGAGTCAGACTCAGGTTCCTCCTGCAGCTGCTGCGATTAAAAGATCGAGGATTTATAATCGAACTTATGATACTCTTGGGTATCGCATGGGACGGAAGTACAATCTGGCGTTGTTCAAGGTGTTACATGAGGAACTAGGCTACGAATGCGCCCACAAGTCCGCGATTTTTATCCAGGAGATTACGGATCAGCGGTTTCAGCCGAATCTGGGGGACTCTGTCGAGAACAGAACCGTGTCGGAAGAGGCTGCGAGGGAAAATCCGATCAATTCCGAGAGTGGATCCAGACTGCCGGCAACGCGACATTTTGAGCCTGAGACTCAGGGCACGAGGGAAGGGCCCGTTCATTACTTGTCGCGCAATTACCTGAGGACGAGCAATCCCGAGAGCCTGACGGGGATGTGGCGGTGCTTTCAGGCGCATCCGAGGTGCATTCCGAACCCGGAATTTCGGGCGTATTTTATGAACAAGGTCATGGCTCGGGAATAGTTGTGAGTAAGGTTATGGCTCGGGAACAACATGAAGGGCGTATTTAGCACCAATTAAGCAAATAACACTGTATATCTAGTAGCAGGAGGCTCTTAGAGGGCTCGCGATTTTGTTCTGTCCACATGATTCCACCGTTAGTATTTGCATCTGTATATCTACATGATTCCACCGTTAGACGGTATTTGCATCTGTATAAAAGCGAAAGAAGGAACTTTACGCCAATCCAAACGGGAACAGAAACACTTGTTTGTTCTAGAAGTTTTTGGTTCTTCGGTTGAAAGCAACGAAACGGCTCATAAATTGAATGAATGGATTGAATAAATGGATATCGGCTCTACGGTTGACTGAACCCGAAAGGTTATTAATCGGTTTTTCCCACACCACCACGGTATTGACATTTCGGTTCCCAACTCCCGATTCCCAAACCATCTTTTTTAGAGGCCGGATCCAGTCTGTTGCGCGTCAACAGCCTCCTCTTTTCTTTTCCAGCGCTTTTTCTTTTCCGTTTGTACGTTTATCGTACGATCACACCCTAATATCGGTACCTACTTACTCGCCCACGGTAAGTGACCCAAGTTTAACCCCACGTTGCAAAAGACCTCTTGACTGAACCCCCCTTCGAACTAACACTCTTCAAGATGCGTTCCACTTCCTTCCTCCTTCTTTCTGGTGCGACCACCGGCGCGTCCGGTTTGCTCTCCAAGATGCAGCCTGAGGCGGTGGCTAAGCTCTTAGTCGAGACCGAAAATGAATGGGCTTCCCTTTCCAACCAGAAAGATGGCGAAAAGACTATGGTTGAGTCTTGTACGGAGATTACCTCCTCCTTGGTCCAGGCCTCAGATGGTGATAAAGACAAAATCAAGGAGTACTTCGGCGAGGTCTGCGAAACGGCCAAGGCGGGGGAGAAGCTGAGTTGCTCGGCGTTTGGGGACTCTTTGACGAACTTTTTGTCCGAAGATGCCGAGGTTAATCGCGATCAAATCGACTTGGGGAAGTTCTGCACCGGCTTCTGGAAAGAGGGCCTCCATGGGCTTGTCCAGCAGATTAACGCGAAGAAAGCCGCTGAAGAAGCTCAAGTCTTAATGACTAGAAAGGCTGAACAAGAGAAGGTGAGGGCTGAAGCTGAGAAGAAGGCCCTTGAGGCGAAAAAGAAAGAGGACGAGGCGAAGAAGGTCAAGGAGGAGGCCGAGAAGAAGGCTAAGGCTGCCGAAGTTGAGAAGGCTACGGCTGAGAAGGCCGAGGCTGAGGCGGCTAAGGCCGAAGCGGCGAAGAAGGAGGCCGCGGCCAAGAAGGCTTCTGAGGAGAAGAAGGCTGCCGAGGTAAAGGCGGTTGAGGCTAAGAAGAAGGCCGAAGAAGCTAAGAAGGCCGAAGCGGCGAAGAAAAAGTCTGAGGAGATCAAGAAGGCCGCCGCTGCGCTTAAGGTGCATTCTGCGCCGGAGATCAAGTCCGTCCAACCGGTTAAGTTTTCCAAGCAGCAACAACCTAAGCCGACCGCCGTCGCTCCCGTGGCCCCGGTCAAGCCGGCGGTTTCGTTCTCTGGGTACTTTTCCTCCCTTGTCTCTTCCGCCGAGAATTTCGCCAAGAAGGTTGCTCAGTCGATTCACAGTCCGGCTCCCACTTCCACCCATAAGGGAGGGTCTTTGGCGGATGCTCTTCGGAAGAGCGAGAACAGGATTCATCACATGGGGGCCGCTCATGCCGCCAGCTCGGTTAAGTCTGTCAAGTTTATGAATTCCGCGCCTAAGGAGGCCGAGAAGAAGGCTGAAAAGACCTCTAAGCCGGTCGAGAAAAAGGCTGAGAAGGTCGAAAAAAAGGCTGAGGATAAGAAGGCCGCTAAGCCCGCTGAGAAGGCCTCCATGCCCGCCGAGAAAATTGTGAAGGAAGCCGTCAAGGAGCTCAAGAAGCCCGCGGAGAAGCCGGTCGAGAAGAAGGCTGAGAAGGTTGAGAAGCCCAAAGCTTCTGAGAAGGCGAGCAAGATGTTGGTGGATGCCGCACGTAAAGTAGGGAAGGTGACCGCTAAGAAGGATGCGGTGAAGCCAGTTGCTGCCGCAATGGCTGCTGCTACTGCGAGTGGCGTGGCTGACAAAGTCAAGGAGTTTCAGCAGAGGATCAACAGCTCCTTTAAGAAGATGTAAGCTCATGAGGGAACTTGGATTAGAGGGCTATTCGGGAATGAAAGGATATACTGATATTAATGTGAGGATCGGGTGATGATTCGGTTATCCATTCGGATTTGGGACGGGTTGGATTCAGCTCTCTTAACTTTCACACTTAAAAAGTTGAAACAGAACTACGGGTATCCGTCGCTACGACGGTGTTACCCAGGATTTATGACTCTCTTTTTTTCCGCCACCCTCGCCGGGGTGGTACAACCAAGACACGGAAGCGATCACCTCTCTGGTCGTCCATTGAGATCGGAAGTGAGAACTTGTTCACAGTTTGGGCGCACCACTCGTAACCCCACATTGAGTCACTGAGTCGTATCGCCCCTGCTATCCTTCATACCCTCTCGTAAATTTCGTGATTCGTTTGTCGTGACGCTGAGCACTCCGTGTTTAGACTGAGACGTCTTGATTAGCCTGCACTCTTGATTAGCCTGCACTCTTGATTAGCCTGCACTCAGCCTTGTCTTAGTCTAGTACTTTTGTAGCAAGATGTCCCGGTGTCTCCGTCTGTACCTGAAACGGGGTCGGAAGACCCCTAACGGGGATTGTCCGTTTTGTCATAAAATGGAGTTAGCCCTCCATCCCCTGCGAGACAAATTCACAGTCGACCGGATTTTCGTGGATTTCAAGGACAAAGCGGGGGCTCCAGGGTTTCTGGAGGCGAATCCCGGCGGAAGTACGCCTACGGCGGTGTTTTATCCAGAATCAGTGCAGGACATGCCGGAAGCAGGGTCGAGTAATCCGGAGGGAACTGAATGTATCGGAGAATCGGACGATGTGGTTAAGAGGATATACCAGATTGCCTCACCGGAGCATGCAGACGCTTTTATGGATTGGGAGAGCGCCGCAAAAAAGTTTGGACTTGACGGGGACACCCTACTTAGACCGCCTGATGTGAAATTCTGGATTTGTGCTACTTCGGAACAGAATGAAGAGAGGGAAGCGAATTTGAAACGACGGTTAGGAGCAATGGAGGAGGCGTTGGCGAAAGGTAGGTGTTAGAGCGTCACGGTCTAGATGAATGTATGAACTATGTGACTCATAATGTGACTCATGTAACCGTGACCGAGTTTGGACTCCTTTTAATCCTCCCCAGTCCCGGCCAACCCTTACTTCTGTGGGTCTGAGTTGACTTATGTGGATTGCCGTGTTTTACCTATGTTACACGTACTGGCACTCACTGCCGGACCGCTGAAGGACATGCCATTATTCGCATCGGAGGAAGGCGGTTCCACGGATTACCCGAATATTTCGTCTTATTACAGGGGGATGAAGGGGATGAGCCTCTTTACGGAGACCGTTTGCCCCCGGGAGGATGAATTCCTCGAAGCCTGGGGAGGGGCTCAGAAGGCCGCCACAATTTGAACCTCGTATTCCGAAAACTGTCTCGTGCCCGCACCGCACGGAACGCTACTAAATAAAACGAAATGAACCCGTATGAACGTCTGATAGTGACAACTGCACGTGTTTTCTTTCATAGAGGTGTTCACCCGAAGCTCGAAGAATCTTAAATCCGGGGACGAGAACAGCGTGGCAAATTCCGATATCCAGTCGTAGCAACAGATCCTCGTGCCAGTCAGAATCGAATCCGAATCGTAGCCCGATCCGTAAATGCGCGTCTACCAATCATAATATCCCCTTCTATATTCCTATGTAGAGAAGCACTGCTAAGTTCTTAGGTGTGTCAGACCTCCCCGCCCAAGATGGTGGAGGTTATCGCGGCCGCCGCCGCTGGGGCGCAGGCCCTCTTCAACTACAACAGGAAAAACTACATGTGGGACCAAGAATTGCGGATCAAGAGGGAGTATCAGGGACAGGTAAGACTCAGGGTCAAGAGGGAGTACCAGGGACAGGTAAGGTCAACAGTGAATGATGATCGATGGCAGATGTGGTGGTACCAGAATTGAGAATTAGATTTCGTGTGAGGCGGACGTCACCTAGAATCAGATTTCCCCGTTTTTCCCCCTAGGATATGCGTATCAAGCAATTCGAACTATATCGGGAGGATGTCCGAGACCTTGTTGGCCTCACCATCGCCAAGATGGACAACTACCTCATTGTCAACACCCTTCAATTGGGGTTCTGTATAGCACTCTATACTGAAGGTCGACTAGAAAACGGGGAAGGGGTAGTTTATCCAGATTGGATACTATTTATGTAAGGGAGTCACGGTGTTGAGTCTGAATCTCTGCGAGAAACAGGCATGATGTGGTCATGAACCGTGATGCATGATGAGATGAGATTCGATCGAATACGATAGATAGTTTTTCGCTCTCCCCAGGTCAGAAGTCCCTTTCCCTTTCCTCCTCCCAGCTATCCAATAAGAGAATCTCCCCCAGGTATTCGATAAGTATATCGTCTTCCTTTATCTGCTTATATCGGCCCCAGGTATTCAATAAGTATATCAGGCGCCTTCCTCTATCTGCTCATATCGGTGTGGCTGGCCATGCACGCAAGTATTGCCGCGCACTCGTTCGGAGTTCGTCTATTAACACAGTTTGTCCGTTTACCCGTACCTTCTATAGCACAGTTAGACGCTGCGCGGAGTTACGCAACTGATTACGAGGCCAAAACCGTCAAGGATATGTTGAGGGTTCCGGTGTGGAAACAACAGGCGGACCGACTGAATAGGGCGATGGGCACCGATTATAATCAGGGGGGCGACTCGGATTGGAAGGAAAATCAGCAGGCTCAGCAGCCTGGTTCTGGGCCGAGTAACGCCCAACAAGCCCAATCAGCTGCCAACAACTACGGCACTATGAGCACCAAGTTACAGAACACTCAGCCGCAATTCGGAGGTGGTCCGGGAGGGGGATCGGGTGGGGGGGACGTTTTAGACTCCAATGGGGACGACTATGATCCACTGGGCGCGAGCGCTATGCTCGAGCATGTGAAATTGTATCGGCAGCTGCAAGCGAATTGGCAGTCCTACGACGCTTACGCGCGAGTTTCGATGGCGATGGGGACGAATCAGCTCCTCCATGCTCTGACGTACTATGTCCTGGCCTACCTAATTATGGAGGCGAAAGCGCCCACAGCGGCATATGGGTGCGCCGCCATCTTCACCACCACCTCCATTTTACTGGCGAGATTGGACCTGTATCTGCACAAGAAGGTAAGTAGTTTCCGCGGCGAGCAAGGAAGATTGATTTACGGACATTGTGATAAATGAAATACGCTCGAGATAAATGTACCGTACGATTTCATTTCCCCGGTGGAGCAGGCGGCTTCCCCGGCCGTCTGTCTTCCCCGTTATCTAATCTCACCTCCGCCTGCTCCCTCGAAACGCCTCCGACTCCGCCTGGCTCTTCGGGAACGCCCGGTGGCTCCCGGCATATAAATCGCCTTCAGCCCCCGAGCCCTGCGCCTGAGTCCCCGCATCCCCGCGTCGAACCACTCCCTCTTCCTGTGCCTGATTCTCAGCATTCCCCAAACCCACGTCGAGGTCTTAGTGGTTTCGAAAACCTAAAATCCCATCTTGTCGTACTCGTGCTCGACCGCCTCCAAACGAGCCGCTAGCATCTTTCGAGCTCCCGATCCACCTGCTGCGCCTGCGTCCTTTGCTTCTTAGATCCCTCAAGAGGGTCGACAAGTTCTACTTCGAAGTATTGCCGGAACATCATGTTGATGCTGCCCGAGAAGGTCGTCTGTGCCGGACGTTGGCCGTCCGCTTGCCTAATCCAGACTGTCAGCAGTCCGTTTTCATCTGCAACCGCGTAATCCCCCGTTGAAATTCCGGTTTTAGTTTCTTCCCACCACGTGTCCCAAGCCGAATACGGGAGACTTTTGGCGAAAGTGCCCGGTGCACTAACGAGGGAAACTGCCAGACTGAGACTCAGGAGACGTACCAGTCCGCCACGTGAAGCCGAAGCCGCGCGGAGGCCGGGGTTGACTGCGAAACCGCCTCCCGAGGAGCGAGCACAGGTACGGTTGCGGCAGCCGCCTCCTCCGCGCTCTTCCCTCCGAGCCGCGGAGGCGCGGCTCGGTTCTGCGGCGCTGCGGCCGTTCTCGGGCCAAGCCTCTCTTCACGCCTCGCAATGAGGTGTGCTTTTTGGGCGGGGGCTCTGGGGGGCGCCTGCGGAGGTTTTTTGTCACTCTGGGATGATCAACCCTCTGAACTCGTGCTGCTTCTCCTCTTGCTTTCTCGCGATGTCTCCTGGCGCTCTCCGCGTTTTTCTCGCGTCTGAGCCGGTCTTCTTCTCCGCTGGCAGTGGGCTTTTTTGTCCTCGTTTTTGCGGGGGATGTGCGATCCTTTTTCACGGGCTTACCCTTAGAAGGAGAAGGCGCAGAAGGGGCGGTCCGCTGGAGGACTCCGAAAGCCTAGAGGAGGTGGAACCTGAAGATGCGAGACTCGGAGGGCGCTGGAGGACTCCGAAAGCTTAGAGGAGGTGGAACCTGAAGATGCGAGGAGGGTCTGAACTTGCGGTGAAAAACCGAACAATAGAATGCCGAGCTGAGGGCCAACAGCTCAGCTCTTGCCCATAAGGGCCACTCGGCCGTAGTGGCAGCCGGCGGAGTGGAGCCGCGGGATTTCGAGCCAATTCCCGCCCGGCAGCCCCGCCCCTCCGTCTGCAGCACTCTCCCTGGCCCCCTTCGGAGCCTTCGCCGCGACCATACTCCCAGAGTATAACCTCCGCCCCTCCCCCGTATACTCCTCACGGGGTATAACCTCCGCCCCTCCCCCGGCTCGCCCCCCTTAATCGCTCCTCCAGTTCCGCCGGTGCAGCTCGAGCTGGGCCTCGTATCGTGTTTGTTCGATCCGGTGCCACTTGCTGTCGCAGTGGCCAGGCGGGCTCCGCGAACCCGGCGGATGAAGGAGCTGCCGCTGCGACCGCTCTCGGGCCAAGCCGCTCTTCGCGCCTCGCAATGAGGTGTGCTTTTTGCGCGGGGGCTCTGGGGGGCGCTTGCAGCTACCACGGGTCGCGTACCTTTTTTGGGGGTCGAACGGGCCATTGGACGAGAAAGTCGAATCGGCCATTGCGGGGCATAACGGGGCGTTCCACTCTGGCGCGTACCAGTCCCACTGGTACGCGCCGGAGTGGAACGCCCCGCTCGCCCCCACCGGCAGTGGGGGCAGCGCTTGCAGGGGCCTGGCCGCCTCCCCACCCGAGTAGCAACGAAATTTTCCTAGTGGCAGCCGGCGGAGTAGAGCCGTGGGAAGGGCCGGGGCGGCGGGAATTTTCGCTGGCATTTCCGGCGACACGTCGCATCAGCCCGCGGGTTCAGCGCTGGGGGAGAGAAACCGGCTTGCTGGTAAACCTTGGTGATTTGATTTTAAAAGTGTAGCAGACTGTGGAAGGTGTGGCGAAGGGGCGTGCCTACCCACAACATCAATTTCGGGCCGAAAACCCAACCCCTCGACGTACAACTTGCCGCCAAAACCCGCGTTCCTCCCAATCGGCCCCTTAACAAAGCCCTGGTGGAGACCGCAAACCTCCTTATAGATCATCCCACAGTCGGTGCTCGACAGGGTGAAGTTCACCCCTTTGGTCCTGGTACAAAAGACCTATTGGGGAGGGGAAAGTGGTGTGAGTTACGGACGACCTCTGTTCACCCTCCTTGCGCGAGCGGTTTCATACACTCAGCGCGCCTGGACCCTAGTGCTGAGAACACGTCGATGCAGGCCTGACACATTCAACGTAAAGGCATGAACGGGTACTGTGATGCAGAGCGTCTCGGTAAGAGATGCGGTCGCCG
>JACKZZ010018565.1_pt1 | contig 20045 bp, 18 predicted proteins | sample 8027871 | NCBI WGS metagenome assembly JACKZZ01 (sample SAMN15724774, study PRJNA655200) | protist metagenome | isolation source: fluorescence activated cell sorting (FACS) single amplified genomes of... | place: USA: West Boothbay Harbor, Gulf of Maine | collected 2000-07-19
TGGGAACAAGGTGCAGAAGGATAAGACGCATGACAAAGTGACAGACTCTTCCTCATCCCGCATTTTTACAGATTGTGCCGGGCGGGATGAAGATGATTTCTCCGAGCTTCTCGTGTCCTGCGCCTCCAGACCGGTCGCGCACGTGATGCACGCCAGCTGCTATGTGCAGCATGGGTACGAGCTAGGGGGCAAAAAGCAACTCTACCGGAAACGGAATCGCAGGTTTCTCCGGGACTGCCCGGTCTGTCGGGAGTCGAAATTCCCGCGGATGCGGGGGCGAGTAAGAGAAGTAAATCAACTGGAACATAAAGCCGGCGGTCCACACATCTTCAATGAGGCGAAGTTGCCTGACGAAGACGAGGACAAAAAGACTTCACTATCAGGCACCTCAGAAAGAGCACCGGAGGTGCAAGAAAACCTCAACACCAGCAAGGAGAAGAACACCAACCAGGCCAACAGTTGTGTCTTCGAGTCCGACTCGAGTTTGCTCACCGCGGCGTTGAAACGGGCTCTGTGTTGCAATCGGCGGGTGGCTCTGTCAAATTTCGAGAAGAAAAAGCTGCTGCTGCTGCAGCAAGCAAAGCTGGAGAGGGAGCAGGCGCAAGCAAAGCTAGAAAGGGACGACGAGCGGGCGGTGGAACAAGAAAAGGAACTACACGAAGATCATGCTGATCCTCTTTCGTCGGAGCGAGAGCCTGATCTTGAAAACCGACCCGCATCAGCCTCCTTTTCGTCCCGGTTATTTTCGCCCAATAATTATGCGAGCAATGTGTGGCGCCTGAGCAGCAGCGCAGCTAGCAGCTCTGGATCTGCAGCTACAACAACGCCCTCTGCGAACAATGTCGAACTGGATCCACCAGCACCCGAAACCATGCTCCTCCGCACCCGCAGCACCGCCGCTCAAGAAGCGGCCACACGGTGGAATAATGTAATGGAGGTGTTTCGCAACGCACTCTCGACGATTGCGGATGAAGACAGCGAGGACGAGGATAGCTGGCTGGAAAGCTGGAGCTCTTTTCTTGACGTCGTTCCGATGGCACCGGCTAATACTGTTCCGAGCGAGGGTGGAACAAGATCTTCTACAGGTCGCGGAGGTGCAACGGCTAATGTGCTGCCATCGAATGATAACTTGTTGAACTACAACTTGAATGCTTTTCAGCAACTACACGACAGTCTTCTGAACCACAATCGCAACGACCTCACTAACATATCGCCGAACACAGCCGACCTGGACGAAACCGCCGGGATCTGGGGCGGTTTGGCCCTGATGCCGTTCGCGGACGCGATTTCTAATCGAGGGACAGCACAGGAACAGGACATGCCGTGGTACCAATTCGGCGGCCCGCCACTGCCACGACCGGCGCAACAAGGTGCTGGTAGTTCCACCACTGTAGTTCCTCCAAACCGACCAGTGACTTTGACCACAACTAATCTACTTCCGGATCATGATGACCAAGAACACAATGCCTCCTGGAGCTACAGTCAGGTCAGGCGAGGCTTGTTGAACCGATTAGGATTTCGTCGCGGCAATGCTAATGCTGCTCAGGTGCAGGAGGAAGCTAGTCCTAGTACCGCGAGCAATACAAATCGGAACGAGCCGCGGAGACGAGCAGGCAGTGCGTCGTGGCCGGAAGATGATGGACCGCCCTCTCATCGCGAACTCATTATGCTACTCAACTTGAACCACGGCACTGCTGCGGCGGGGACAGGAGTTGCACCAAGCGACAGCCCGAGAAACTACTACCAAAATGAAAATGTTTTTGACCCTGCATCTTCTGCTGCTTCACATCACCCACTGCAGCCGATGCCAATTCCGGTCCGCGTCCGTCTCGAACACGCCTTGGTTCCGGATGACGTGTTATGCTCTGCAAAAATATGGCGCTCGTAGTACTTACTCGTTGCAATTCTGCATGGCAAATCGTATTCACATTTTTATAGAAAATCAGCAGGACAAATTCTAATTATTGGTTTCTGAAAAACTTATTTGTCATGCGACTTTTACTAGGCGCGATATTTTTGTAATGCATACACGCGAGATCTAATTCAGGAGATTCATTCCGATGACCTGCGGTATCTCTGGCGCGCAGTGGAGGAAGCGCCAATGGTGTCGGTCGGATGCCTCGCGTTTTTGACGGTCCTGCTGGAAAAAGCGTGGAGCCCGATGTAGGAAAATGTGATTGAGAAAACTTTTGCCTTCATGAAAACAACCCGGAAGGACAAGGAACTCAAACTCTGTCTGTACTTCTAAGATGATACATTATGTTTCTTGACATCATAGCCTTCTGATGATGCTTCATGCATGGTATGTTGATCTCCGAGCCGGAAAATGATTTTCGTGAGGACGAAGCTGCTTTTCCATAGCATACGCCATTCGCATGGTTTACCAACCCACCTGCCGGCGCGGTGTGAAGGAACAGGCACGCGCGATGCAACCGCGCGAAGTCGCGCTGCAGGCTCTACGAAAATAGGAGCATCGCTTCATGGGGATGAATAAAAGGGGATTTGTCATTGAGTAGTTTCATCTATCAAGGGTAAATGCGCAATTATAATGTTGGTGCGACCACTACAACTTGCTGTTTCAAACCTGACACATAACACAATATTGTGTAGACATAGATTTCAATATCAATTTCTGGCGTTTTGTTCGACTTTGACAGTTTTCAAAAGAGTTAGCTTACGAGAAAACCAACGGAGAGCGCATGGAAAATCCTTAAAATGTACGACTGAAGTAGAGATACCAGTCTCAATTGCAATTGCAAATCGAAATCTTGATGCATTGATAGCACGACCACGAGCAAATCTACGAGGCTATCGAATGATTTGGATTTTGTTTTGTGTCGTTCCTGCCATCATGCTATTTTGTTGATACGTCCGCAAAAAATATTTCTGGTGCTGCAAAAACGCTGGCACCGCTCTAGGTTGCAGTATGTAAAACCACTAGTGCTCGTCCTATCCCTGCGTCTTCACAATATCTCCATAAGCTTGGCGCTCTGGGAAAAGGATGTAAGTGACCAGTCTGAATGTCCATCATCTCGATGATCGATTGATAGGTTTACAAATGCATATATTCAATATCCCCCACCCCTGGCCGTGCATCGGGCTTGCATAAAAGTGCACGCGGTCGTGTATATCGCGCTCGAATTTTTGTTTCTCCAGCATAGGCGGGAGTTTTTCAGAAATTTTCTGCTTCCATTAGGATGGGCGTACTTATTCGTGTTCCCCAGCCATTTGTAATACAGCGTCTCTGTTTCAAAAGCGAGGGAGTGGTGAGCCACAGAGAGAGATTGTCGAGAAGGGCAGACATCAAAATTTGTGCTTGCCGCTTCTTGTTCTTACAAACTAGCGAATTATTTCATCTTTGAGTGTCTTTACCACGAAGGTCCTACGGACGGAGCACAGTTTTCAAAAAATTTTTTGTACCGCAAATCAAACGAGCTGCATCGTGTTGAAAAAGAATCCACCTTCTTGTCCTTAAGCGAATCATAAGAAAAAACTACCTCGCAAGATGTTTTGCGGTGGTACCTCCGGTCCATATACGACGGATTTGCCACAGTATGAAAGTGCTGCGCAGCTCCTTCTCCCCCTCATTTGTCATGCAAAATTCCAAACCCTAACCCAGTTCCAGTTGCGGCCTTGTGGCTCTGGTTGCATGGCAAATTCTGGAACCCCAAATTAATACTAGTTGAGACTCTGCGGCGCGAGCGCGTGAACTTGTCATGCACAGCCTGCACGTGTGCTGGTGTCTCAGTCTCTATTGCTGGTCAACATGCAATACAAATGCGGGGGAGGGCGAGGGGGAGCTGTGCATTCTGATACGCAGCCAAAGCCGTGTCGCGAGGGCTGGAAGCAGACAGTCGATCGCCAGCCGCTATCCGGGAAAAAACTGTGTAAGTGTAACTTTGTAGGAGGAGCAGCATCACAAATTCGTTCTGCATTACGGGGAAAACCTGTCATGCGCAGCTAGTACGTGGAAACGCGTTATTTTAGTAGCCTGTGACACACTTCCAGCACGACACGTGTAACTCTTTTGCATTTTCTGCATCACAGATTTACACTTACACAGTTTTTATCTTGCATAGACGCCGTATGGTGTGTACCAACCCGGAACGGCAAACAAGGACCTGGGGGTATGGAAATGGAAAAGAAACCGTCATGTATGGTTGTCATGCAGGTGTCTGCAGCAGTGTTAAGTACGTTTTGTCATGCAGGGACTGCATTTGAAGATTTCGATGCTTCTTGACAAGACTTTTCACTCCATACTCTCTCGGGCCCATCCTGTATAACAGCGCATACAAGGACACATGGAAGTTGCCGACAGGTATCAGATAGATCATGAACTACTCCTCGATCTTCACACTGGAAAGCTGTCATGCGGAAACAGCATGTTGCAAAGATCTTGTGATCTTCATGTTGAAGATTCACTAGCTGCAAAGTTAAGTATTGGTAATTAGCATCAAATCGAAATCACTATATCAGGCCCCGTCTCCGGCCACAAGAATATTATCGAGTGCTGGCACAACGCCTGCCTGGACTTATGAACTGCAAAAGTATCGTAATCCTAGTAATTGCAGTCATGCCTCCCAAATCTTTTCTCTAAGGAGCTAAATCCGCATTTTATTTCTCATGCTGAGGAAATTTGTAGTGCATTTATATATAAGATGACAGTCTCACAAAAATCAAAAACGTGGACGAGATCAACCGGACAAGAAAAAGGATATCGTGGCGGCAAGATCGAGAAATCAGGCGAAAGCTGCAAAATGCCGGACATCTCGTCATTGCCACAGACGGCAGTGCAAGCCCAGAGGAAGGAAGCGTAGGAGGATGTGGCGGCGCAACGTGGTGGGCAAGCGACCTGAACTGCGATCATGAAGTCAATGAAGACTTTGCCGATTGGTATCCGGTAGAGCCGATGTGCACATCGACTGCGATAGTGGAAACACCACTAAAAGACGCAATAGTAGACTCTTTTGATGCTGAGACTTTTGCTCTTGTAAATCAATGCAAAAAGACGACAGAACATCTGCGAAAATACAAGATGTCGCACCTGATAAAAAAAGTCAGCTTCTACCTTGACCCAAACAGTGTACTAGAAGGCCTTGCGAATATGCATGAGAAGTCAAACATTATGTTTTTTCACATCATGAACGCTCTAGAAGAACTGCGAGACGAATGTATGAAACACCACTGCAAGTACAAACATGCTGACCCGGAGATGCCTGCTATTGCACCAGAGCAAGAGCTAGAGTTTGAATTTATATGGAACGCAGGGCACAGCGGCCTCTTTTTCAATGACCTTGTTGACAGCCTGGCAGGTCAAGCAAAAATTAGGCATGACAGAGCAGTGACACAAGGCCAGCATGCAAATGTGTATCGAAAAGAAATAACTGCGTCGATTCTGAGAAGAGTACTCACGAAGCGCATAAGATACTGGATCGGAATAGCGGAATGCTCAAAGCCGACCAGTGCGCCGCAGCTAGTGGAGAGGGCGAGGGAGTTCGGGGCATTCCGACCGAAAGCAGGAACCTTCCCGACGAGATACTTGGAGCTGCTGTATTTCTACTTGTACTCAGGGGTAGTACCATGTGGCATTTTGGGGGCAGGTGAAGCAACGCATGAAGATGATGAAAACGACCCAGAAAAGAAAAAATATTTTCAGAAGTGTACACTGTGTGATGAGCGAACTGAAGGGCACGCGTCGCATCTTGTCATGGCCTGTAATTGCCCAGCGGCGCTAGCAGCCCGACTGCAAATTTTTGGGGCAGTGACGATTCCAATCACCTTGGAAAATGAAAAAGAAGTATTTGCCCAGCCGCAGAAGGTGTTTCGCTTCATACACGAAACCAACAAAGGAAAAAAATTCCTGAAAAATTTTGCATGTGAACAGATCGAGAAAAACCTGCACTGCATAAAACCAAGGATGCAGGCGGAGACCAAAGCGAAAACGCAGGAGGAGAACACCTACGAACAACTAGGGTGGCAGTATAAAAGTATACAAGTAGATTTACTAGAGGAAGATATCAACACCACCAGCACACCAGTAGAAGACGAAATAAAAAATAGAGCTAAAGCGAATATGGATGCAATTTTGAAAAGATATAAAGATAGGAAGCATGAAGGATAAGAAAAAGAAGTGATGAAGTAGACACATGATTCTTTTTTCTCCATATAGAGCTACAGCTGCAAAACATAAAAGAATATTGAGTAAAATCATAAACATTCAACTTCGCCCCTTCTTTTTTTTCAAAATGAACAAATAAAATTCAACACACAGAAACTTTTTCAAAAGACAGAGAATATCCCTGCGCCAGACCTTGATCTTCGCCGCTGTCATCTTTTCTGGTGTGTTGAGAAAAGAAACTCAAGCAAGGCCGGAGGAAAAACAAGATCAAGATGGATGGACCGAGACATCCAGGCACAGCTCGAGCGGACACGAGCAAAAAGCCAAAATGATACGTGAGTACCGATGGTACGCGCGAGATCTTTGCTCAGGCAACAGGGGAGAGGCACAAGAAGACATGGCGCTGACGCAGGAAGGCGGCTGTAGCACAACATAGAGCAAAGGCATTACAATACAGGGCTCTTTTGATTCAATATCAAGTCTAATTTGTAATGCATAGCTGAGACCTGCCTCTCAATTTTTGTTGCTGCTTTATAGATTTTAGTGCCGGATAGACGAACAACAGAAAAGAAGTGGGCAAGAGGACTTTAAACAGAGACAGAATGACGCTCATGTGCTGCAGAAGAGACTTTTTTTTTATATATGAAAATAAACAGAAAGAGGTAGAAGTTTTTCATAGACCACCGAGACGAAAACTGCGACCAAAAAAGTGCTGGCGCAGAGCGCTTTTCTTTTACCACCCCGAAAGGCCAGAAAACGGGAATTGACGGCACGAGCATGATCAAACCAGCTACAGATCGAAAGGCGTGCCGAAAACAGCTCTTCTAAACCCGGGAGCCCTCCTGCCCCGGAGGTACAAGTTTAGAAACAATGGATCAACAGATCACGGAAGACGCAGGGAAGTATGACTCTTATATATTTTTGTGAAGTTCAAATAGATCAGACATGCCAAGGCGAACTCGCTCTTATAATTCTAAAGCTAGCTAGACAGATCCTGCCTAACGAATGTTCACCAAGATCAAGATGCTGAATCTCCAAGGTGTAGAAGGACCTTTTGTCCATCAATTTTAGGCATGAGTGAGAAGTCTTTTTTTTTCAGACTCTTCTCTATTTATTTACCTCTCCGGCTTGTTGTAAAGAAGGGATTTTTTTGAAAAGCCATGCGCCAGTCACTGGATGTGGTTGTGCTGTTGGCAGCGCGGTACAACCGAACAGACTGGAATGGTGAGTAGGCGTCTTCTCTTCCAAAATATCGAATGAAGGGGGTAGAACAGTGAAGACTAAACAGTGGAAAAGGTAGAGCGACATTGCCGAAGAACCTTCAACCAGCACTAAGAGTCTTAACGATCTGACTTTTGGCGCTGAATTGCTTTCTCCGAACCCCGATTACAGTGGGGGGAGGAGTTAGCAGGCAGTGTCATCCCGGGCGTCCGTTCCACCGCAGACGTGAATGTGAGGGACCGTGCAAAAGAGGAATTGCACATTTGAGCAAGGACCTGGGGGTTGTATCTCCAACTGCAAACACGCAACCCAATGAGTTCAAATCCAGCGGGCGCATGCTAAAAGAACACAAGAGGAAGAACGAAGTTTTGAGGACGACGAGAAAAGCAGAAGCCATAGCCATCCTTCTACGTCGTTATTAAGACTTTTATATGCCTTTTGTCAGTAATTTTTATAAAAAAAAAAAAAAAATTTATATATAAGATGAGTGCGATACTTTTGCAATGCATAGGAGGGCAAGGACGGCAACGCCATGGGCTACCGCAAGCTGATCGTATCAAGTGTAAAAATGTCTGGGTCTGGAAGATTGCCAGGTTTGTGATGCATATTTTGCATAACCCATGATGTCTGTAATGCCTGGCCGACCATCACAGATTTTTAAGGGGCCTTCTGATGCGTATTCCGCATGAGAAATGTGCGCTCCGCGTAGCACAACTGAACTCCTCTTGCTGGTCATGCAATACAGATTTTTTTTACCTTCCAAAGACAGCATGTATGACAAGTTGCATTCTTCCAGACCCAGACATTTTTACATTTGATAGATCGACATCGTGTACGAAAAGGACCCGAAGGACGGCAAGGAATACGAAAAGCTGCACCTCTATGCTGGAAGCGTCAGGATTGAAATCGTCAAAGTTGAAATAATTTCTCATGCATAAACTGCAAGGCATGAAATGCCTGTCTTGCCGGGATGGCAAGTGAGGCCGACTGTCCGCCTGTTTAGGGTTTGAAATAGAGCTGCTAAAGTAGCGATGACAAAAGCCTTCTTCTGTTCCTAAACAGCATGACAAACGGGATTTATACGGTGCCGAAATTTGTCATGCACCGCTTGGAAATTGGGCTTCCAACTGGTATTGATTTTCTGCATTACAACAATGTCGATTTCAATCCCGACACATCCATAACCTCGCGAACGAGCTCACCTACGTCACCTACACGCAGTTGCTCGACCGTGTGAAGGCGTTCACCATGGGTTTAAAGGACTTCACTGGTGAGGACTTCTTCGCGAACAAAAATTCCCGCGGCGTCATTTTATGAGAGTGCACAACCCCCCCTCACGACCCGCATTTGTAATGCAAAATACCGAACCCATCTCTTGCCTTTAAGCACTGTACGCATGACAAGTTATTGACGGCCAATCAGGACTACAATCCATGTCCGGATTTGTCAGGCAAAAGCTACATTCATCGTGGCATTCGCATTCCTTCTGTTGCTGCTCATACTATACAAATGAGGGGTAGAAGCGGGAGTTGTGCACTGTCATACAGTTTCGCGGACACGCAAATGGACTGGATGTGCTCCGTATAAATTGCAAAACTGTCCTCTGGGTCTGGAGGATTGCAACTTGTAATGGTAAATCTGAAGCATGCAAAAATCTGTGTTGCATGAGTGCCAAAAGCTGCAAACTTTTGAGCAAGTTGGAAGGAAGTTTCTCATGCAGGATAGGCATGGGCATGGCAGAGACCTCGCAGAGTCTGTCCTGCTAAGTCCCGCATTCCAGACCTCATGAGGGTCATGGAGAATCTGCATGGCAAGTCTACACTTTTCCAGACCCAGACATATTTGCACTTGATACTCTGCGCTCGGGTTCTTTTCCCAGGCACTCCCAATCGTGACGGTTTACTCGACTTTGGGGGAAGAGGGCCTGAAGTTCGCGCTCACGCATATCCTGTGCAAAAGTATCGTGCTCGTAGTAATTGCATTTATGGTGCATTACAAATCTCGTTGCCAAAGCAAACCAGCATGACAAATTCCATTCGTCACGCTGAGCGAATAATTTGTATTGCAATTACTACTTCTAGTACGATACTTTTGCAATTCATAACGCAAACCTCCGCAGAATTTGTCGTCACCGACGCGAAACTGGCAAAGGTGCTGGCCAAGGTGCTGCCCTCGGTGAAATCCACGATGAAGTACGTGGTTTTACTCGGCGACGCGAAGAAGTACTGCAGTGCGGAGGTCATGAAGACGTTATCCGAAAACGTCAAAGTCGGGATTTTCAACGAACTCGTGGAAGTCGGTGCGCCGAAGATCATATGCATTGCAAAAGTATCGTACAACTAGTAGGAATTGCATTTACAAATTTTCTCTAGAAACAAAAATGGAATTTGTGATGCTGTTGCTGATTCAGCTACTCAAGTAGATTTGTCATGCGAGACTGCAATTACTACGAGAATCTGATACTGTTCCAGTGCATAGATCAGCGAATGGGCGATCAAGCCGGTGAGTTTGGAAGAAACGGCGGTGATCATGTACACCTCGGGGACCACCGGGAATCCCAAGGGCGTGGTCATCTCGCACGGCAATGTCGCTGCTTTGATTGCGGCGGGCGAACAGGTCTTCGCGGGGATGGTCGAAGCGGGGGATACGGTGCTGGCGTACTTGCCGCTAGCGCACATCATGGAGATCGCGAGTAGAATAGAAGTGGTTTCTATGTGTGTCTTCATGCATAATTTGCGTATTGCAACTGCTGGCAGATCATGTTTTAGTTTTGCGCCAATGAACCATCTGTGTATGTGTTGCAAGAATTCAAATCAACCTTTGAAACGCAAAATAAACCATCAAAAGGTGAAGTGACCTGTATGTCCACCGGAGTGACGCTCTGCTACGCGAATCCACACACATTGTCCGCGACCGGTGTGAAGCTGAAACTACCGGAATCGAAGGGAGACTTCGAGGTTTCGAGGCCGCACAGCCTACTGTTTGCGCCAGCGGTGTTGGAGAAGGCGTACAACGGGTTGAACTTGCTCTTTGCGAGTGGGATTAAGAAGAAGATTTTCGATGGTATACGTTTAGTTGGTAATGCTAATGCGGCAACACACGACCATGGATGTTGCCCGTCTGATTTTGCTTTTCAGTTCTTTGTCATGCATACCGCACTAGCTACAAATCACAGCATATTACCGTTGTGGATGATTTAGATTCGCATTACAACGAACAGCCGCCGTCCGCAACGGGAAAGCAAAATTCCAGGCCTCCGGCGTGACCCGCGACGAGTGCTTATCCTAATGAAAAACGTCCCCACCCCAGAGTCAAGATGGGGATTTTGCAACACAAACGTTGGAGTTTTGGGAGCCACGCATGACAAATTGCTAGCTGTAGTGTGGTGCAGTTTCGAAAGGGAAATCGCATTACAAATCCATCTGCTTATCCTGTTTGCAGCATTACAAGTTCCAAAACACGATCGCAATTGCCTATCATGGGGATGCGCATTACAAATGCTCTTGCGCTTGCAGATCTGCATGACAACTCTGGGGTGGGAGCGTTTTTACATAGGATAGTGCTACTTGGGTACCACCGGCTGCTTTCCCAACATTGTCTGCAAGAAGATCCGGGCGCGATTCGGCGGCCGACTGAAGGCGGTGTTGACCGGCTCTGCCCCGTTATGCAAGAACAAAACTGCGTAGGTGTAGGTCAAAGTCTGTGATGCAGAACTATGTAAGACAGTTATCATTTGTCATGCCAAACACGACCCAAGAAGTTAGTCTTCTTTTCATGTGTGATTTCACCGATAGTACTAGCTGTGCATGACAAACTTTCTCTTCCATTCGGAGGAAGTTTATCATGCTGTCACTCGAAGACACCTTGCTCTTGCACTAACTACACACTTTTTTTCTTGGATAACCGTTATCGAAGGACTTGATGTGCTTTTTCCAGACGATTTTGGGGATTCCGGTCCGATATGAACTGCAAAAGTATTGTACTCGTATAAATGCATTGCAAATTTCCTCAGCATGAGAGAGAAAATTTGTAATGCGGATTTCCCTTGAGATAAAAATTTGTAATGCAAATCTTGCATCTATACGAATGCGATACTTTTGCACAGGATATCCGACAGGGATACGGATTGACGGAAACGTGTATCAAATGCAAATATGTCTGGGTCTGGATGATTGCGAGGCTTGTCATGCTGGTCTGGCATAACTCTGACCTCTGTATTGCGTAGCTTCGAAGCGAACCTCTGGTCTGTCATGAAAAACGAAAGTTTCTCTTGCGGAATAGACAACACAGAGCCACGAAAATGTCTGTCATGCTTGGCGGCGCATTGCAGTGCGCTCACTAGTATGCACTGAAATGCATCACAACCTTCCAGACCCGGACACTTTTGCAGATGATAACGTGTGCGGTGTCGTGCATCGCTTTCTGGTGCGACAACACGCCCGCGACCGTCGGGCCGCCAGCGATGGCGTCGGTATAATGATGTTGTGATTTGTAATGCAGAATCTGAATCTCGCTCTGTGTTTGTCATGCGGGAATGAGTAGTAAAGGCGTGTCGTACTCAACTACATCTACATGCAAATAATTACGATAAGGTCATCCGGCTCCGTGACTGGGAGGAGGGCAACTACAAAACGTCCGACGAGCAGGACCCAAATATCGGCAAACCGCGGGGAGAGGTGTTAATTGGCGGTCCGATGGTTACGCAGGGGTACTTCATCAAAAACCCATCCGATCCCGACGAAGAAGACCAGGCCTTGATGTATGACTCGCTCAAATCGGTTACCATCTCAAACGTTGCAATAGAATCTGGAATTTGTGTTGCATGATGAGCATGACAGACTCGCACATGGTTCCACCTACTACTTTTCTTTGCAATACAATTTTCGCCAGATTGTAGTGGGGTTTGGGGCTCCGGAACTTGTCATGCGCAATCCTATGAGAATTGGCGAGATAATACGCTCTTGCACCACGGTTTTCCATTATTCTATTGTAACGTGGTTTGAGCTTGTAACACCTGAGCGGGTTATATGATGCAGAAAAACAAGGAGGAATACCTGGAGGTCGACGGATACCGGTGGTTTTGCTCGGGCGATATTGGCCAGATCTCCCAGCACGGGACCTTGCAAATCGTGGACAGGAAGAAGGTACTTAATCGATACAGATTTTTTGAATTTTGCCTGGTTGTAGTACACGCGATGGCGCAACTACTCCGCATGACAGTAGTACTTCCGATGTTGATGTGCCGCTCCAGCTTATTTTGCGGCACATCAAAACACGTGCCATGCCTATCCTGCATGAGAAACTCCCTCCCAAGGTCAAAAGCGAACTTGTGTTCCGACCATGTGTCCTAGATCCTCTCCTCATGCGTCCTTCTAGATCTGCGCGCGCTCCACACACACACACACACTTCAATGATCACAGTAGTTAGACCTTGGTAGGGGCCAGAGATCCTTATAAATGTTTACTAGCGTGAGGAGAAAACCTCCATAAAAAATCTTCATGTTTTTTTTTACTAGCGCTAGCTTTACTACCCTTGTAGACTTTAGATGCCTCGGCGCTGCGACCAAAGGGTAAAAATTCACTAGCGGCACTGCGGTTTGGGGAAGCAACAGCTCGCTCAGTGGCAGTTGCCGCGCGCGTTGCTGATGTAATTTCACAAGTAGGCTGCACTTCATCTAGAAGATTCCTCTGACCCGGGGTCGTAGTGGAACAAGTGTTAGGTCGAGCTGCAGGTTTCTTGCAACATCTCGGCTCTGCTCGTGTGTCGCTTGTGCTGGGATCACCACGTCGCGGCGGCGCGGGGTGGAAAACCGTGGTAATTCGACTCGAAGAACTTGCTGGTGCCTTGTTTGTTGTTCGAGGACGCGATTGAACATCTTCGCCACGAGCTTCCTCCCCCACAACCACCGTCTGCGTCTGAGTGGCAGTTGTAACACAACCATATCCACCTTGGAATAATTGTTGCGACGAAGACGAGAGTTTTAGTGCTTGAACTCCAAGAATGAGGTTGGCATGATCATGGGAGTTGCGGAACAAATGGTTGCCAGCCAAGAGAAGCAAAATAACATGGGAGCAGATTTTTTGAAAGATTGTCAGACGAAAGTAGAAACAATCACACACTGAAGAAACAGTTGTTGACATTTTGAGTTTTTGCAAACGAAATGACAGTACAATGTGCAAAATATTCCAATTTCAAAAATCATAAAACAAGAAGTCAGGATTTAGAATGTAAATGCGCTTTGCGGCTGAGCAATTAAAAATCAACAATAGTGGAGAATGGCTATACAAAACACAGATACTAGAAATATTGACTTTCAATTCCTACATGTACATCTCGACGAAGCTATTGTCTCCCAACGACGCGAACGAAACTTTGAAAATTTGGAGCAAGGCAACGAACTCCACAACGGAAAAGCCATCCTGCATCTGTACCCACCAGGTACATGTAAAATTCTTCAAGCTGCCTCGAAAGCCTCGATGCAAGAACGTCTTCCGTCTTTAGACCGGCAAAAGAACAAGTGAACAACAGAAGAAAGTATCGCTTTCGACGTGCGGTGCGACAACCTACAGTGTTCTTCAACTGATTTTCTTTCAATCGTCCTCTTCTATTGGTGGAGTGAGAATACATTATAATTGCGAGTAGTTTAGGTTAGTTCAAAGGTCATCTGGCGCTCCTTTACATGGTCATAGAAATGGCGTTCATCTTTTTTGTTCTGCTTGTTGTCTTCGACAGCCCCTTGTACGCTTTTGCGACAAGAACGATAGGGCTACAGATCATACTGTAGTAAAAGAAGTATTCACGGTGCACGGAAACAAAGCAGAACTCGAAAGATAGGCACACGGGCGCCGGAACGCGGTTTCTAAGATTGCCGAAATACTCCATCTACAGCTGTTCTTTATCTTATATCTCTTTTTTATTTTCTTTCGGTCTGTTGGATATCTTGCCTGTATTCTCAAAGATTTTTTCTATTTAGTAATCACGGAAACTGAAGAAGAGACCAGCATCAGAAGTGACAGCTGCTCGAGCTCCATTTTAATACTGCGCAACCGGGCGGATGATGAGCTTCCTACCTGATGTGCCAACATCCCGTCCATTTCACAGCGTTTTTTGCGCCGAAAAGGAAGTTACCAACTCCACCTCATCTACGTTACTCGCTCTTTTGTTCCGTGAGAGATTGAAATCGGTCCCACGACGTCGGCACCATCCAGCACGCATTTCTCAGGCGGGACAGAAATCGCGGACCGCAGGCGTTGCTATGCGGGTGCGCAACGAGCTCGTCGTCCATCGGAATAGGCGTTCCCTCGAGCAAGTTCAAAAAAGGGGGATGCTGTAGTTGTTCATCGTGGTCGCTACAAGAACCACCAGCAAAGGGCGGCGCGTCCAACAGCTGCTGCTGCGGTGGGTGATACTCCTGGTAACATGATAGTACCCCGTTGCCGTTGATGTTCCTCGCTTGATGTTGTTCGAGATCGTTTATCTTGTCTAGTTTCTGCTCCTGACTAGAACAAGAAGTTTCTGCCCACACAGGCGACGCAGGATATTGGCTGCTTTTACAACTCCAGCCAGTTGTACTGCTAGAAGTGGATGAGCCGTTCCCGGGAAATTTCCATTTTCGGAGAACCGTCCCGCTTAGCTTCTGCGCGCGGGCGATAGAGATGTACGGTTCGGTGGGAGTAGAACTAGGATTTTTAGTACCCTGCTCAATAATATCGCCGGTCGATGTGCTAGAGCACGATGCTGCCGCCTTCGTCTGACAGCTATTCATGATCGTTTGATGGCGCCGCTCGGAAGCCTGGAGCGCAAAGGCGCGGAAGTGCTGGGATGATTTCTTCTTTTTAATATTCAAGCGGACGGCCTGCACACTGATAATCTTCATCGGGAAGAAATCTTGAAAAGAGGACGGGTTGTCGTTGGACGACGACCAGGGAAAAGCGAGTGCTTTTTCGCGCGTGTTGAAGAGGAAGTCCACACTACACGAAGCCGCAAGTAGAAGCGTAGTGAAAATCATCAGCAGCGATCCTTTACTCGCGACCTGGCGGTCCCGCCCATTTCTCACCATGATGCCCGCCTCCTGGGTAAAAATCATTCTTGGTGTTACATGCGGATTTGGGAAAATCGCTCGCGGTTTCGTCAACATCGTCATTTTCGTTTTCGTATTAACCTGACATAGGTGTGTGAGTTCCAAAAAATTCAAAATCAAGAAAGCCACTCAAATTCAAAATTGTAAAAGAGATAGCACTTGTGCTACAACCACTTGGTCACTTGACCAACAGTTTTTTGGTTGCGAGGTACTAGAGGGGCGGCTTCAGAGGCGGTGAAAAATAGTAGTGGACGTTGCTCTAACTATTACATACGGTGTGCGTAGTACAGAGATACAAGAGGTGGACGTGTCTAAATCAAAACTGCTTCTTGAACAAGAATAGTGTCATGAGAGTTCTCGGGTGAGTGAAAGACTTTTGTCAAGTGACACGCAGTATTAGAAGATCCAGCACCACCAGTGGTGTGTAGTTCTCACAGCGATGTAGTTCGAAGTCATAATGTTAATGATCGTAAACGACTTCCTAGCCGGAACGAGATGTCGTGATCAGCACCGCTCCCTGCGGTTTCATGGTGACAGAAAGAATCGGAACTATAGGGGAACGGCTGAAAAGAAAAAGTGAAAATACGCCACACGAGGTGCTGCACCACAGCGCCCGCCAAATAGGTTGCGTAGCCATGTTGATCTCTTTCACAGATGATGATCCTCGACCTCCTCCACCAGGGCCTTCGGCGGAATGACAGGGACTTCTCCTCAACATTCAAAAATCACGCCACGAATCATCACCAGTTGTAAGGGGAACAAGATATCCTACTAACTTCTGACGTTTGGTTTCCACGGTCTGTTGAACAACTACACGCGTGACATTTGTTTTTGGGATTGAAATATCTCCGCGCGTCGTGTCTTTGCGGCGAAAGATTTTTGTTAAAAAACTGCTCAATAGGTTTCTTCTCGCTGTAGTTTCTCAGGGAGGTGGGGGTCCCTCGTCTGAGGTGAAAAAGAAGCACCAAAAAGTGGAAAATAGAGAGTCTTTCGCTTTCCCTCACGACCCCGTCGTATTTGTCGTTCCAGCAGGAGGAGTACCAGTATCACCGTCCTTCCCCAGCTCCACCAGTTCTTTATTACTAGCCGTCAACAAGAAGTAGTGATCCAAAAACAGATTCAATTCCTCCACCTCGTCTAGAAATTCCAACTTCCCTATCCACAGAAAAAACCCATCCCAATCCATTTTTTGCATGACAAGCACAAGACTTTATACGTGTTTTGCATGACAAATTGGATGTGGATGGATGTTTTTTCCCGGATATTCCCTATCCGCACCTTCTCCGCGTCGCTCATGGTCTGTTTCACGTGCTCGTTGACCAAATGCAAATACGTCTGGGTCTGGAAACTTGTAATGCCGGGCTGTGAATAGTGAATGCGTTGCAATGCACAGCTGCTAAGCATGAGAAATATTTGCGAGGCTTTGCGTTGCGTTGGTTTCTCGCATGACAAACTGTGTTTTTGCATGACAAGCAAGAGGGCTGTTTCTTAGACACGCATCACAAACTCTTTACTCATGCCAGACAAGCATGGCAAACTTTGCATCCTTACAGACCCAGACACATTTGCATTTGATATCGTTGATCGAAATCGCCTTGCACTCGCTGAAGCCCAACTTCTTGTACCGGTTGATTTGGTCCTCGATCGTTTTGTATTCGTGGATCGACATCAAAGGACACCCCCGTTCCTGTAAATTCTTCACCATCATTCTTCCAAAGCTCGTGTCGGGGTTGCACTGCTCGTACGTCGCAAACATGGTTAAAGCAGTGGGGTTTAGAGACAATTCCCGGCACTGCTGGATAATCGCGTCGCCATACTGCGGCTGCATGTAGATCAACACACACTCCGACAAGAACAACGTGTTGGCCATCGCGTTAAACCCCTGCTCGTTCAACACTGTTTTAAACTCGTCCGACTGCCGCATGTCGGTCGCGCACAGCCGGTAGAAGGGGAGCTATCAAAGGCAAAAGTGTCTGGGTCTGGAAGAATTCATGCTTGTCTGGCATGACTCTTAAATCTGTCGTGCACGTTACCCAAGAGCTCCGTTTTTCTGTGATGCAGAAGCGCAGTTTGTCATGCAGAATAGGCAACACCTAGGAGCTCAGAAACTTGTCATGCTGAGCCAGCGTCTGTACCCTCATCATGAGACGCCACCCAGCATCACAAGTTTCCAGACCCAGACATTTTTACTTTTGATAGGAGCTTCAACTGTTCCACTTTGTGCACACTATTCCGCACCGTGCACTCGGTCGCGTTGTTGATCTGAACCGTTCCACTCGGTTTGTCGAAAATTAGTTCGTCAAACTTGAAGAGTTGGCTCCTTTTCTGCAGTATCGTTTTCGTTTTTTTCGCGATAATCACCGGGAAATCCACCTCGAAGAACAACAAGTCCGACCTTTTTCTCCCCCACTGCTCCATCATGGCGGAGGTGTAGAAGTACATGGTGTTCAGCCCCGCGCCTAAATCCACGATTTGAATCGGGAGGGAGGGATTGCTGTTCTTGATGAACTGCTCCACTTTCAACCGCATCGCGACGTTCCGCAGATAGTACCCGCGGTGCATGATCGGACTCTTCCGCCCGCAGACGTACGCGGGCACGATTTGTCGAATCCACGGGTCCTGGAAATACCCTAAGTCCGCACAAACCGCTTTCGCGCCGGCGGCGTCCAAATGGGTCGCTTGCACCGGGGCGTCGAGGAGGGTGTCGCCGGTCCGGTAGCCTGGTGGGGGCCAGGCCACCACCTGTTTGGTTCGCTCTTCCGGGGGTTTATCGAACTCATCGCCGAGCTGCTGGAGCTGCGGGTCCTGACCGAAAAAATCGGCGTGTGGGTCGGAGGTCATGGTGGTACGAATTTTTGTCGTGTTCTACAAAGGAAAGACGGGCTCGTTCTTGTTGGGGTCGTGTCGCAGTACTATATCAATGGTTGGAGACTAGACTGAAAAATCTAAAAGTGTTTTGTTTCCAGTGCTGATATTAGTATTACCGATAAATAGTACTACTATGCCAAACATTTTTAGTCGCTCGTGGTCGGAATCAAAATTATTGCGTGGAACAGGTTGTAAATCTCGCAGTTGACATAGGCATAGCTCTTCCTGATCTTGTATCGCCTGGGGTGGTATAATTCGTGTGGTGTTTTTTCTGTGAAAAGCGGTTATCACGTCGTGGTCTGTTTCTTGTCTCTTCTATGTGGTCGCACCAAACAACACACATGGAAAAATACTCTTCATGACCAGGAACTTTTTTGTGATTGGATTTTTGGAACGATCCGTGGTCGGGAAAAAAATCATGGAAGAAATAGGCGAGAGTGCGTAGTAGAGCCAGAACAATCTTCTTCGAGGACCACCGCCTTGCAAAATCAGAATCATGTACTTATCGTCCGCAGTTCTTTCGTCTGCCTCAGCCTCTCCGGCAAATGTTTTATTTTCTGAAACGTAGAAACAAGTGTGGGGCTTTTGAATCTTGTGCAGAGTGTGATGTCGAAACAAGGAATTTCGCTGTTTACGGCATGCTTGCAGATTTTCATTATTTACACGATTATCCTATGCAGCTAGTGTGAGCTCCTTTTAGCACACTAGTACAACAGCTGTGGTGGATTTTATGACATAGCACCAGCTGATGGGCTTTGTATTGTAAGGGGGAGCAAGAAAAAAGGCAGTTAGCGGTTATTTTTTTTTGGCAGGGCGACCAGCCACCAGCGGTATTCATCTGCTGCTGTTCTTTATCGTATCTTCATAAATATGTACAGTTTCTTGCTTTTCATCATGTGGAGGGTCTGTTCTTAGTTTGTGACAAATATTGTCTATATCATGCATTTGTAAGTATGTAGCGGATTTTCAAGCATCTCCAATCATGGATCGGGATATTACGCATCCGCTTGCGCTTCTGTAGTTACTACTAGCAGGATTTTTAGCAGTGGTTAATTTACAGGTACATGATGTACAACAGGTGTGGATTTCTCTAGAAATTCATCTACTTCAAATGTCCAGATTCCGATTATACTCCAAATCGCCTTCTCGGAAATCACGAAACCAAAACCACGTGTAAGTAAGTGGTGTAAACTGCAAACACCATGACCATCACCAGATTTTTATAATTCGCCTTTCATTTTTATTCTGTAGTTGAAAAAGTCTGCAACTTATCTCCGACTTGATGTACAGCAAGTGAGCAGCCGCTCCTTGCGAACGAATCACAGTAATTCTACTTCTAATTTCGACCAAAAACCTCCTACTCCGCCCCCCAAGAACCAGTCATCATTTTTCAACAAGATCAAGATATCAAATGTAAAAATGTCTGGGTCTGGAAGAATGCATGTTTGTCATGCTTGTCTGGCATGACTCTTAAATCTGTCATGCACGCTACCCAAGAGGTGCGTTTTTCTGTGATGCAGAAGCGCAGTTTGTCATGCAGAATAGGCAACACCTAGGAGCTCAGAAACTTGTCATGCTGAGCCAGCATTTGTGGCCTCCTCATGATGCGCCACCCAGCATCACAAGTTTCCAGACCCAGACACTTTTGCATTTGATACGGAATTTTTTTTCAGTTTCTCGAAGCTGCGAGCGGGCTTGGTCGCGAGCGATGGACTGCTGTCCGTCATAGGTCTGCTGTGTTGGCTGCGCACACTCAA